>MDTB01047046.1_pt1 | contig 10110 bp, 8 predicted proteins | sample 811161 | NCBI WGS metagenome assembly MDTB01 (sample SAMN05326650, study PRJNA326480) | marine metagenome | isolation source: seawater | place: Mediterranean Sea | collected 2009
AACTTAGAAAAACAGACACGACAATAGAATAGTCTGCATCACATTCACAAAGAACTTCTTGATACTCGTCAAGGTCTTCTGACAGTATTTCGATTTTTAGATTTAGTCGCTTTATTTCTCTTGTTTGTCTTTTTTGCTGTTTGCTTTTCTCACGAGAAGCCACGACTATTCACTTCTATTTCTTCTTGTCATTTGCTTTGGCTTAGATCTTGGAGGAAGAACAGATTCAGAGCCAGATTCTTTTATAGGTTCTTGCTTTTTTTCTATTGCAGTTTTAGGAATTTTAGGATAATATTCACAAAGCAGCTTCCATGATCTATATGCCATCTTTACTAGAAGATACGGCCAGACTATTGAATGGTTTAACACCTCTCTGTTCAGAGAAATATTAGCCCTTATGAAGACCTTGTCGTTTCTTAGCTTTCTATTTGAAAGAAGTCTGAGGTTGTTATTTAGCGATATGAAACTAGAAAGTGCAGTTATCAAGCTAATTAATAGATAGCCAAATATAAGATAATAATATTGTTCAATCATTTTAAGCCTTTGATTTTTTGTTGTTTCTCTTTCTAGCGATAATCTTTGCAAGCTTTCGAACTTGTTCTTCTGTTAGATTTTCTAGCTGAATATTCTTAGATTCCAAAACCTTATCCGATGACTTTTCTGTGGGTGTGACAGTTTTTATCTTGGGCTGAGGTGAAGATGCTTTTGAGATTACTGAAGCAGAAACTTTTGTCACGGGCTTTTTGCTTATAACTCGTGCCTCTGCAACTACTTTGATCTGCTTCTTAGCATTTGTATGCATTGCAAGCGGAACAAAGATTCTATCATCTACAACAACTTCAAGCCGAGTATTATACGTTCCTTCAGACAATATCTTTTGCAGAGGAGGTATGGTAAAAAAAACCTCACCTGATGTATCTGGTGTTCCTGGAAAACTATAACTCATTTTTTCCGACTCTAGCACAAGCTGATATCTCAGATCGGCCTCTTCAGTTCCTTCAACAGTTACATTAAATGCCAGCTCATTTTCTTGATCAAGATGTATATCAAACGATTCCATTCGGCCTATCCTTTTAAAATCTTACGCGCAGTAATAACTATTCTGCTCGCTGCTGAGTTAAAATAATTTACCTTGACACCCGACGCACGGACAGACACATCACTCTCATTTATTATCTGCGCTTTTTGTGTCCCTTGTATCGCATTGCTATCAACTCTCTTACCGTTAACTTTGACAAGTGAGGCTCTAATAAAAAATTCCTCAAACTCATCTATTGCCCTTCTACCTCTTCTGCGCCTTCTTGTTGCCTCCTCGGTTACAGCAACTGCTGCAGCTGAAAGAGCCTCACCAAAACCCCCACCAATAATAGACGGATTTTCTCCGAAGCCCCTTGTGATAAGGTTAGTAGCAGACATTAGTCACTTCTTACTCTCTCAAAAACGCTAGAGGTAGATGCATCGCCATCAGCATCCTTTAGATCAAATGATGCAATTTTTGTAGTATTGTCGTCCTTGTAGAAATCCATCTTGTTTGTTGATTTATTAATCTTCCAGCGACCGCCTTCAATGGATTTAATAAATGATATCTGCTCTTCGACATTATGATATTCTTCAGTCGCATATTGGGGTGATGATGCTCCGGTATCCCATAATATAGATCCGCTAAAATCATTAGAGAAATAGATGCTAGCAGAATAGATTCCAGACCCGTCTAAAATTTCACCGACACCAGACGTGGTTCTTGATCCGCTAAGTGTGCCAACTGTATCAAGTAACCTGTAACCAACAGTAGAAAGTGATCCATTTCCAGAACCAAAATTAACAGATTTTGTAAGTGTTATAGCCATTTTAGATTAAGTATCTGAATCGTCTTGCTGGTTCTCTATTGCTCTTCGCACGTCAGCTATTTTTTCTGGCCTCTCTCCGACCGCTCTGTTTTCTATGTCATCCCCATTTGCTATTTTTTCTTGTATTCTTTCTTCAGATAGCATTTGATTCTCATATGACTGTAAAGTGCTTTTTATTTTTTCTGCAGCCTCTTGTTTTTCAAGCACTCGACCGTGTAAAACATACATGTCCCTCGTGTGCTTTGCCATGTAGTTGTTGCTATATGCGAGAATAGAGTTGATCATTGCAAAAACTGCAGGCGGCTTTTCTTCATTGGGCACTTCTTGAAGCCTGGCGAATTCTTGAGAGATAAAAGTCTGAATTGTTTTACAGACATCGTCAACATAAGTTTTTCCTATTTGCATACGATTTATCTCATCAACAAATCCCTCTACCTTCGCAAGTTCATCAGAGAGAACTTCCATTCTTTCTTTAATTGTGTTCATCTTTTATAACTCCTAACACTATAAAAATACTGCAAAGACCAAAATAATAAAACAAAAAAAGGGGGAGCCCTTTTGGGCTCCCCCGGGAAATATGGCAAGTAATTTAATTACTTGACACTAACCTGAACGACGTCATCTGCCTCAAGAGCGAATCCGAACTGAAGCTCGACAGCGTTGTCGTTTCCTCCAGCTCTGGTTCCGATCATGTGATAATCAGCAAGGGCAGCAGCTCTTTGAGTCTCTGACCCGGACATCATCATTTGACCGTTGACGAAGACGTCAACTTTCTTAAGATGATCTGCCGTAACAATGTTCGAGACGTTGAACGTTGTTGCACCTGCATCACCGGAAATGTTACTTCCAGCAGAAACCGGAGCCTCAAGCTTGAAGATCTGCTTCTGAGATGTATCAGAGATAGCACTTCCGTTCCAGTAGAGAGCTCCGCCAACATTGTACAATTTGTCAGTCGCAGAACTTGGAGCAGCAATTTGCTCAAGTCTCAGCGGGCTGTTTTCAATGTAAACGCTGTCGTTTTGATCTCCACCTGCAATGGTAACACCTGATGCAGAATCAAGATGAATAGCCGCAGCATCTCCATCAAGACCAGCGTCAAGCTTAACACCGCCTTGATCAGCTCTAAGATCAATTGCATCCACAGCAGTTCCATCAGCATTTACGTTGAGTGAACCGTTTGCGGAAGAATTAATTGTCGTACCAGCATCGTTAAAGTCGATACGGTTAGTACCAGCCATTAACAGTGAGTTAGCAGAACCATCGAGTCTGAAGATCTCTTGACCACCAGCATCCATGAATAGCGCATCACCCGCGGAGGCATCAATATCAATTGACATTCCTACAGATGAATCATCAGCAAAGACAAAGTCACCACCGTTCGCATCGAATGTGATATCAGTTCCAGCAAGAAGCTGAATCTCACCACCACTTCCAATGGAAAGGTTTGTGCCATCACCTTCAATGAACTCTCCTGTATCAGCGAAGCAAAGCTTTCTACCTGATCCGAAGATTGCAGCCTTTTCAGCACCATCGATCTTGAAGACCTCAACATCATCATCGGCATGGAATTTGATATCACCGTTGTCGATTGAAGACGAGAGGATTGTGTCGTTTCCGCTCTTGAGAATTCTCAAGTAGCTAACACCATCATCGCTATATTCAACGACACCTTGAGAAGAGCTTAGTACCATGGTTTTGTTAGCAGCTATGACGTAGGCTCCGCCTGTCATTGCAATCGCACCGTGGTTGACTCCGCCATCTTCAAAAGTAACAATACCGTTATCCGAATCAATAATGATTGTTCCTTCAGCATCAAGCATCATACCGACACCTGAGCTAACAGTCAATCTAGATCCGTTACCTTCAATCTTCTCACCAGCATCTCCGAAGACCATTCCAACATTAGCAGGAAGAACAACGTCTGTGGTTGCTGTTAAGTCAATTGCGTCTGAAGACGAAATTGTCAGCTTGGTTCCGTTACCCTCAATCTTCTCAGCAGCATCACCGAATATCATTCCAATGTCATTTGGTAAGACAACGTCTCCACCAGCTTCCATCGTCAAGTCAAGGTTAGCAGCAGCAATAACTAGCTTGCTTCCGTCACCCTCGATCTTTTCGCCAGCGCCACCAAAGACAATACCTTTGTCATTTGGAAGAACAACGTCAGTTGTTGGAACAAGGTTAATGATATTACCGTAGACTGACAGATCAGTTCCGTCACCTTCAATTCTCTCACCGTCGTCTCCGAAGGTAAGTCCGATGTCGGCTGGAATGTTAATGTCGCCATTAGCACCAACTTCGAAATGAATGTCAGTTCCGTCACCGTACAGAGCTTCTTCAGCAGCACCAAGCTGAAGACGCTTGCTAGCAGCCATCTTAAGTGATTCTGCACTTCCGTCCATCCTGAAGACTTCGTTTCCTGCAAGATCCTTGAAGATGATGTCCTTATCGGCTACACCGTTATAGATCTCTGCATCGCCACTTGCGTTTGTGAATTTGAGGAATTGTGTTCCCGCATCCTTTAGCATCACGTCAGCATTGTCAACATCAAGAATAATATCTCTTGTAGCGTCGACGACGAAGTCCTGAGCAGCTGTTACCGTAACATCTGATGAGGCAACATCAATGTGGTTAGTTGCACCATCAAGGTAGAGCTTACCAACATAGAGTTCACCAAGGTCATCATCAGCAACAGTAAGTGTATTAGACTCACCGCTATCATTGGTTACACCAACCTTGAAGACGTTTCCGGATCCACCATCGAAGAGCAGAGCACCGTGCTTCTTATCTGATCCGCCACCGAGATCGGCAGTAGAGCGAGTGAAGACAATACCTGAATCAACATCACCAGGAGAAGAGCCAGACGCAATAGCGAAGATTCTGTCCTTAAGTGTGGTGTTTACAGAGTCGAGTGTGGTTGTTTGTCCGCTAACTGTGAGGTTACCAGCAACTGTGAGGTTAGCTGAGATATCCATTGAAGCGTTAACATCAACTGTTGTTGCGTCAAGGTTAATCTCGTTGCTACCAACGATGCTAATGTCTGTTCCGTCACCAGCAATATAGTCACCAGCATCACCAAAAGCAAGTCTGTGGTTAGCAGAAGCAAGCAAGGTGTTGTTAGCGTTTGCGTGTGTCAGTGTGAACGGCTGAGCGACACCAACTTTGAGGACAGCTGAGTTGGATAGAAGATCGAGATCATCACCAATGACTGCACTCTTAGCAACCGAAAGTCCACCATCAGTTTGAAGTGAGCCGTCTGTAGCTGAAGTTGCCTCAGTAGTATCATCAACCACTACGCGACCCGTAGCAGTAGTGAGACCAGAAACAGTGAGTGCACCAGTAACGTCAACCAAAGTAGCTGTAATATCAAGATCACCACTTGAGATAATGTCTAAATCAGTACCATCTCCAGAGATATACTCACCGGCATCACCGAAAGCAAGTCTGTGTCCGGAAGAAGCCATCACTGTGTTATTTGCGTTTGAGTGTGTCAACGTGAATGGTTGGTCAGATCCCACCTTCAGGATTGCTGAGTTGGAAAGAAGATCAAGATCATCTCCGATAACAACGCTCTTAGCGACTGAGAGTCCACCATCTGTCTGGATCGAGCCATCGGTCGTTGATGTTGCTTCAGTAGCGTCGTCAACGATAACTCTTCCATCAGCAGTTACCTGGCCAGCGGCTGTAATGGTAACACCGGAAGATCCAGCACCGCCACCAAAGTCGACAGCAGCATCATCTTCAATACGGAGAGCTTCAGTTCCACCCTGTGTCTTGAAAATAAGATCGTCACTAGCAACCTTGGGTTGAATAACAATACCAGTAGCTTCTCCGTCCATGTCGATAGCGAGCTGAGCTACACCACCGTCTTCGAACGAAATATCACCTGAGTCAGAATCAATCTTAACTGTCGTAGCAGCATCGATTGTGACACCAGCTGCAGCACTTTCGACTGTCATATCACCAGCAGCGGTTGAAACCTTTCCAGCGTCAGTCATTAAGACATCGCCTTCAAGGTGAAGATCTTGCCAAGCAGCTGAAGCTGATCCCAAGTCAAGGGTATCATCAGCGCTAGGCAAAACATCCGTGTAAAACGTACCCGCAGCATTCGCAGAGAATGATGTGTGTCCGTGAAGCCTCTTAACTGAAGAAGCCATGTGCGAAAGAATATCATCTAATCCGTCCGCAACGATTGAACCAGTAGCAACAGCTGCTTCCTGGTCGTTGATGGCGCCGTCAGCAGTACCAAAGGTACCGCTTAAAGCTCCCATCCTAATTTGTGTTCTTTGTGCCATTTGTTAATCCTCCTATAGATTTGTGTTTATTTGCACTTGGAGACTTAACGTAACTTACGTGTAAACAAAACCTAACTACTAACGAAACTTAACTACAACTAAGACGAGACTTTAACTATACAAGAGCTTCTTCAATGTTCTAACAGCATTATCGTATCGAGGAAACTCACTATTTAAATATTCTACAGAAAGAGAGTTTGCACTAGAGTCAGGATCTTGAAATTCAAAAACAAATCGTCCTGACGCTTTTGATGCTGAGGATAGTTTATACCCTCTTATCATCAAAAAAGCTGCAAATCCTAAATCGGAAGTTGTGAACATCTGCGCACCTCGTACAGATATAAGTATTCGAAAACGAGAACATTTGACAAATTGTAAATGTCGTTTTTCTCTAGGATAGCAAAGATAAAATCATCAACAAATACTGTGATAATAAAAAAAATAAATATAAAAAACTATGATGATCCGCTTTGGAAAACTGTAGCTGCTATAATATCATCGATGTCTAAAGCAAAGGCAAACCTTAGAGCGTTTGTTTTGTTTGCAGCTATAGTATAATCGACAGCATTGCTAGAGACTTCTGCCTGAGATCCTGATAGCATGAGCTGACCATTTACAAAAATATCAATATAGTTTGCACTGTATCCACCTAGTGAGAAATCAATTCCTGATACATAGAGATTGTTGTTTGTAGCATGGGATGCAGTAACATTTAAATATTTTTTAAATCGCGCTGACGATGAAGTAGACGATACAGTAATCTTGCCATTCGAAGATGATAAAACTGATATCCCAGATCCAGCTTCAATATATGAAGAGCCGTCTGAAAGTTTTGTTAGCGATCCTGACAAGCCTGTCAATGAAGTGATTGATCCAGAAAAAACTGCATCGCCGCCGAGAAGTGTTACACCTCTTTCGCTTTTTTGTTTCGATCCGACAGAACCGGATATGAATACGAAAACATCTGAACCTAGATCTTCTGGCGCAGGATTTTGTCCAACAAGATGAATTTGACCTTTTGAAAAAAGTTTAAACCTTCTATCTGTTTTGGGGTCACTAGATCCGGTTACATATATTCTTCCGGCTGTTGAGTCACCTAGCTCTATAAATCTAATAGTTCCTTTATCTGAGCCTACTTTAACTTCATTACTCGCAAAGATTTTAACGCTACCGCTAGGATGTTTTAGGGATCTAGTGCCACCATTGGACCCTCTAAACTCTATTTCACCCCCGATTTTTAAAGGTGAGCCTCCGAGAAGTGTTCCGCTAACAACAACATCTCCTCCAAAAACAGCAACACCTGAGCTAGGAGCATCACCTCCCGAGCCTTGCGTACCCGATACAAAGAATGCAACATTGGTTCCGATACTGTCTGCTGTGTATGAAAAGCCCTGATTGCCTGCAAAAGAGACTGATGCTGTTGTAACAAACTCCCCTGAAGCAGGAACATGAAACGACCCAGTTGTAGATGCAGATGTTGTAGATGAAACTGTTATTGTATCTGTTCCTGCATTGGTTGTAATAGTTGTCCCACCAGTACCGACAAAAGTCAATGTATCAGATGCAACATCAGCCACAACATCACTTTGTCCTGCTACTGATATCGTTTTAAATGCACTCTCATTAGAACCAGAAGATATTATTTCTGATGTCATCTTTCCTATATAAAGATAGGCATCAACATATCTTGGGTTCGTACTATTATCACCTGTTCCTGCTGGATCTTGCTGAAAGAATACACCGTTAAAATAATCCAGTGACCAGTCTCTTGCGTCAAGGACGGGAATTTGAGTTTCACCGCTTCCGGTGTGATAAGGTTTTGCTTCGTAGTCTGAATCGTAGCTTGGAGGGATTAGCTGAAGAGATCCTGTTGTTAGGTAGATTACCCTTCCGTTCGTAAAGGGATCAGTTCCTTTTTTAGGATTTCTAGAATTGGATGCATAATCATCCGGAAGCTTTAAAGCAAAGCCGTGCCGACCTGATGATGTATCTGAGCCTACAATAAACGAAGCTGACAGCCTAAGAAACTCAACTACTCCTTCACCGGCTGAGTTCGACAAAACATGATAATTAGATGCTGAACCTGTATGAGCAGGAATAGACTGGCCAAATATAGTATTTGACGATACTGTAAGGCCTGTTGGGAGTGATTCATTGGCAACGTCTTTGTCGTTAGACGTGTGAGACTTTCCAACAAGCTTCTTTATTGAGATTAGAATTTTTGAGGTATCACTTAATGCCATTTTTTAACCTCATGACCACGACACAGTTATCTGGCTAACATACCCAGTAAAGGCAGCATCAGCTTCAATTTTAAGCACTACATACTCATCGTCAGCAACGAACTGGGTTCCGAACGTAACTGTATTAGTTGCATTAAGAGAGGAATCAAGTGATCCCTCAAGACAACCGTCGCCATCTCCGACCTGGCCTGTTGAGAATGCAGAAGCAAGATCCATGAAGCCTGTTGATTGTCCAGCCGATGTCTCAGGTATTTTTGCAAATACGTGGATTCTAGATGAGTTTAGTGCTGTAGTTCCTGCGACAATTGTTCCTGATCCGTTTATTGCAAGAGAGAATCCTGTTTTTGACCCTCCGCTATTGTTTTGAAAATATCTATAAAATGTTCTGGTTCCGCTTGAGATTCCGCTATAATTTACATTCCCAGTGGGCCCGTTTGATATTCCTGAAAAGTTACTACTATTGGCTCCTTGATTAGGTGCATATAAGCGCTGATTATAAAACATCAGGCCGTCTGTATGTCCCGTGTTGGTTCCAGACATGTGCTTGGTGCCGTCCCATTCATTATCATCATGAGTCACACTTGCCTGTGTTGCATAGCTTCCAGATATAATCCTATAGTCCTCAGCTCTAAAAGTCTCTCTTAAGACTGTAGAGCTATTAGAGTATGCCCACATTAGAATCCCTGATATACTTTCTGATTCGCCAGAGGAGAGATTAGACTTAAGTGGATGTGATACGTTGACAGCGGAGGATATTGACTCATTCAGCAGAGAGTTTGCATTTATGGTTGCACTGCCAGTAAGGTGCAGGGTTTTTGTTTCATCTTCGCTCCCACCAATTGAGGGCATCGACTGTGCTGATATGGAGCAGTTAGACGTAGAAAACGTAATGTTTGATGTTGAATAAACATTTCTGTATGCATTAGTAACTCTTACTCTATATTGTGCAGAGCCTGCTGTGTGATACTTGACTCCCGATATTCTTTTATCACCTGTCATTGCAAGTGTATCAAAAGCTCCGCCGGCGGCAGCGAGAGCATTGGAGTCACTATCATTTACCCACTCGACATAGTTTGTTGTAACATCACTAGATGTGTCACTCATCGTGCTTGCTTGCCTGTGAATTACACGGACATAGTTTAATCCATTTCGCTGGTCTGATGCTGCTATTGCATATGTTCCAGATCTGTGCATAAAGACGTCAAGTCTTGTGCCGTCTGTAAATGCTGCTTCTGAGGCTGAGTATATTGTCAATACACTTCCGCCCGCAGATGATGTTACTATGGGATGGTTGTTAACGCTTATTGATGCAGAAAGAATATTTGACCCATTTAATTGCAAGACAACAAATCCAGATTTTCCTTCACCAAAAGCGTCAGCGCCGTAATTTATTCCGTCCGCAGTGACATCATCGTTTAAATTTCCATTAATTACTGTTGATTTTGCAAACAGCCCTCTTCTTAAGTCATTCGAAGAAGCAGCTGCTGAATAAGATCCGTTCATATCTACAGCGGAGTGATTTCCTATTGCAGACACATTAGTATATCCGCTAATAGCGTTTGAGCTGCCGAACGAAAGCTTTCCACTTGCACCAGTATCTGCACAACCTATATCATCAAGATTGGGAGCTGGACTTGGAGAAAGAGCTTTTAGTATCTCATTAAATCTATCTATTGCTGTTCCGACATGTGTATTATTTGTAAAGTCTGTAAATAGACCGTCTGC
>MDTB01054464.1_pt1 | contig 10110 bp, 8 predicted proteins | sample 811161 | NCBI WGS metagenome assembly MDTB01 (sample SAMN05326650, study PRJNA326480) | marine metagenome | isolation source: seawater | place: Mediterranean Sea | collected 2009
TAACATGGATAGATGAATTTTTTAATTAATGGATCAAGAAAATATTTGGAATTCTTAAAATCATAAATGATAACAATCCAAGCTAAGAAATCAAATTATTAGCCGAAATAATTCTTCACTTGTTGTTCAAAGAATTAATTTAAAGAAAATATTGTACCTAATGATTTTGATAAATTAAAAAATTATATAAGTTTAAATTACTATTTCAGGAGGTATGAGAGGATGAGTACAGTATTATTGACAGGCGATAGAGGCTTTATTGCTGGGTATTTAATAGAAAAGCTGTTAAGTGATAATCATAAAGTTGTAGGTATAGATAATGATTGGAAATACGGAGAGCAAGATAAAAACTATGATAACCATCCAAACTATTTTCATTATAATGGTGATGTAAAAGATGTTAATCTATTAAAACTTCAATTAGAAAAACATAAAGTTGATTATTTTGTTGCTGCCGCTGCTTGGATTGGGGGCATAACCTTTTTTCATAAAATGGCATATGACCTATTAGCAGAAAATGAGAGAATATTTGCTTCATCATTTGATTCTGCTATTTGGGCTCATAAAAATGCTAACCTAAAGAAAATAGTTGTTGTTTCATCTTCAATGGTTTTTGAAAATTCAAAGATTTATCCGACCCCAGAATCAGAAATTTTTAATTGCCCACCACCTCATTCAACATATGGGTTTCAAAAGTTAGCAACTGAATATTTTTGTAGAGGTGCTTGGGAACAATATAAGTTACCATATACTATTATTAGACCTTTTAATGCTGTTGGAATTGGGGAGAAGAGAGCGAATTTGGATGAAGAAGTAAAATCGGGAAATATAAAACTAGCTTTTAGCCATGTAGTACCTGATCTGATTCAAAAAATTTATAAAGGTCAAGACCCACTGCATATTCTTGGTAAAGGAAAACAAGTTAGACATTACACATATGGTGGTGATATAGCTGATGGTATATCCGAGTGTATATTTAATCCAAATTCAATAAATGAAGATTTTAATATATCCAATAATGTATCTACTGATGTGATAACTCTTGCTGAAAATATATGGAATAGATTAAATCCAACTAAAAATTTTAGGTATATCTCGGATGAACCATTTACTTATGATGTTCAAAAAAGAATTCCAAATGTTGAAAAGGCTAAAGAAATTTTAGGGTTTGTTGCAAAAACGGACCTAGATGATATTTTGGATGAGGTTATTCCTTGGGTATGCAAGATGGTCGATGAGAACCAAATATGATCCTTAGAATATCAAGATAAAATAAATAATATAATCATATAATTAAATAGTATTGAAAACATATTAAAATTAAAACTTGAATAATTCTTTTCCAAAATATGATATAAAAATATATTTAACTGAAGACGAAAGACATACTCCATTTATAGTAAAAGGTCTACTATCTTTAGAAAGGATGGGGTTCATAATACTTCAATTTAAATCTATGCCTATGTTATTCAAGAATAGAGTTGAGTTAGTAGATGGAAAATTTATAAGGGGCAAAAAAGGTTACCCATGGTGCCCTGAATTATTAATCAAAAAATTAGACGATAATACAGAATTAAGAATAGGTATTGACTTGCAGGATTGGGAAAACTATTTCTCTTACCATAGTCTTAATAGTTGCAATTATATTTACAAGAGAGCAATGACTTTAGAAACAAATAAAGCACTAGATGCTAAAATACCTAATCTATTTAAGCCTTTTGGTCCAAATTGTAATGAAAAAGTAGATGATATAAGATATAAACTTCAAATTAAATTAAACTCATACAAGCAAATATTTCCTAGGGTAATTTCTAATCCTTTAATTTTGAAAAATAAGGTTAGCTTTTTTGATTTTAATTATAAAAAATTTAAAAATAGAAATATAATAGTTAATAAATATCCTAAAATTGAACCTCCCAAAGAAAACTATATATTCTTTCAGGTTGAGTATCATAATTGGGAAGGCAAGACCGCAAATAAAATAAATAACTTCAGAGCGAAAATTATAAGAAAATTAAAATATAATTTTGGAAAACAGTTTTACGGAGGAATGTGGTTCAAAGGTCAAATTAATGAAAAGTATGAAGATTGTATTTCAAATGTCCACACTGATTATGAAGTCTATAAAAGTTTTATAAATAATGCATCAATTATAATTAGTACAAATGGATTTGGAGATTCAATTCCATGGAAGTTAGTTGAGTGCCTTAAAAGTGGCTCATTTATTATTTCAGAAAAAAATAGACATTTATTTCCATACCCTTTCAAAAATGATGAGGTGATTTTTTTTGAGGATACTGAAAAATGTATTCAATTATGCAAAAAGTATTTGGATGATAATGAGTTGAGGAGAAAAAAAACAAATAAAGCAAAAGAGTACTACCAAAAGTATTTAGAACCATCAATTGTATTAAAAAATATTATTGAGAATTCATTTAAATGAATATTTTTATACCTGAAGAAAAAGAAGTTATTTTAGATAAACATGCTCTTTTCGTTATTCTAAGACCTTTTTTTGTTGATGGTAAATTTAAAAATAATAATAACTATTATAATTGGGATTTAAAGGATGTTAATATTGTAACGGACTTAAAAATTTCAAATTTATTATGTATTCCTATGCCTATAAACTATTATCACGAAAATAAAATGTTTTATCTACTTAATAAATATAATCAGAACTGTCAAAAATTCAATATTAATGGATATGGAGTTATATCAGGTGATTTTTGCAGGTATTACCCAGAATTTGATAAAATAATATATTTCAGAATGGGCGGATTCAAGAGCACTCTAAGTAATAATAATCAGGGCTTTCCAGCTACGCTATCAGATCAGGTTGAAAAAATATTTGGTAGAAAGAAAATAATTATCCATAAAAAATCAGTTATTCCTAAAATAGGGTTTTGTGGTCATGCGACTGCAAGTAAAACAATCTATATTAAGCAAACAATTAAGTTTATGCTTGAAAATATAAAGAGATTTTTCTCATATCCATTACGAAAAGATTACGAAATTTTTTTTCAATCTGGGTTTATAAGATACCAAATCTTAAAAAAGATTGAAAAAGATAGTAGGTTTCAAACAGATTTTATCTATCGAAATCAATATAGAGCTGGCGCAAAGAACTTAATGGAAAGGAAAACAACTACGTTGGATCATTACAATAACATAATAAAATCAGATTATACAATTTGTATTAGAGGGACTGGTAATTTTTCTATTAGATTTTATGAAACATTAATGATGGGAAGAATACCTATTTTAATTGATACTGATTGTATTCTACCATTTCATAAAATAATAAACTGGGATAAACATATTATCAGAATAAAGTGGTCTGAAATAGATAACTTTGCTGATATTGTTTTAGATTTTCATAAAAATATTTCTCAACTTGATTTTATAAAAATGCAGAAAAATAATAGAAAGCTATGGCTGGAAAAATTAAATCCATCATGGACTTTAAAACACCTTTTTGACTTAAGGAATGAGAATTGAACTTAAAAATAAAAAAGATCCACTTTTTTAATAGTCCAATATTAAAAATCGTAAAACCTATTTGGTATTTTAGTATTTTTGCAAATAATTCAAAAAATTGGATAGATTATAAAAAGTTAGATAAAAATATAGTAGCTAACATTGATATATGTCATGATTACAGTACTAAATATTTGACTAAAATTGATGCTGCATATCAACTTATAAATAATGGCTTTATCATAGGGAAAAATGAAAAAGTTCATACCTCTTTAAATTTAGAAGATAAGAGTTATATAGTAACTGTGAGGGATCAATATATTTTCTTGAGAAGGATGTACAAAAAAATTTGGATTTATTATACTTTAATTTCAAGAATAATTTCTTTAAAGGTTACTATGGATGATATTATTTCAATTTTTAAAACAAACCATATAGAGCAGTTACAAATATGCGATAAGGTGAGTTATTCAGATTATAATTCTTTTGAATCAAGATTAGTTGAGAAAAAACCTCTGATTAATATTATTATACCTACTTTAAATCGATATGAAAATCTTAAAAGTCTCTTACTTGACCTTGAAAAACAAACTTATAAAAATTTTAATATATTTATAATTGATCAAAGCAAACCATTTAAACCTGATTTTTACAAAACGTTCTCCTTAACTATTAAAGTAATGTATCAGAAAGAAAAAGCATTATGGAGAGCTCGAAATCAAGGAATAAAAAATAGTGAAACAGATTTTCTTTTATTTTTGGATGATGATTCAAAAGTTGGAGAATCCTGGATTTTAGAACATATTAGGTGTATGGATTATTTTAATGCTGATATATCAGCAGGCATATCAATCTCAGAGGTTGGAGCTCCAGTACCTAAAAATTATAGTTATTTTAGAATTGCTGATCAGTTAGATACAGGTAATGTAATGATGAAAAGAGATGTTTTAAAAAAATGCGGGTTATTTGATTTACATTTTGAAAAAATGAGGATGGGCGATGGGGAATTTGGTCTTAGGGCTCATCTAAATGGTTTTAAAATTATTCATAATCCACTTTCAAAAAGAAATCATTTAAAAGTTAAAGAAGGAGGATTAAGGGAAATGGGTAGTTGGGATGGACTAAGACCTAAAAATATATTTAATTTGAGACCCATTCCAAGTGTGCTATATTTTTATAGAAGTTATTGGGGTGATTCGAATACTTTATTTTCTTTGATTCAAACCATTCCGCTCAGTTTAACACCTTATGCTATTAAAGGAAGGCTCAAAGGTTATGTAATTAGTATTATTTTATTTATATTATTTTTCCCTTTAATTATATATAAAGTTCATAAATCATGGAAATTTTCTGATAATATGATAAACAAAGGACCAATGATTGAAAATTATTAAAAACACTTTCATTAAAAAAAAAACTAACTTTTTTATTTAAATTTTAAAAACTAAATGGAATTAACAATAATCTCACATACTCCGCATTATGAATTTGATAAAAAAATTTATGGATGGGGATCAACAATTACAGAAATAAATTATCTATCTAATTTATTCACAAAAATAAATCATATTGCACCGCTTCATTATACCGAACCGCCTAAATCGTCAGAGCAATATAATTCTGACAAAATTAATTTTATACCAATCAAGCCCAGAGGTGGGAAAGGCTTTATTAATAAAATTGATATAATTTTTGGAATTCCTAAGCACTTGATGTTAATTAGTAATTACTGTGAGACATCAGACTGGATACAGTTTCGCTCCCCAACTAATATGGGAATTTATGTTTTACCGTATTTAAGGTTCTTTTCAAAAAAAAAATATTGGGTTAAGTATGCAGGAGATTGGAATTATAAATTAGCACCGATTTCATACAAATTACAAAGATATTGGCTTAAAAATAATTTTAATAAGTCTATATTAACTATTAACGGTAGATGGAAGGGACAAAAAAATCATATTATGTCCCTTGAGAATCCATGTTTAACAGATAAAGAAATACTTAGAGCAAGATCTATTACAAAAAAGAAGGATTATTCAGGTAAACTAATTTTATGCTTTGTTGGTCTAATATCTGAAAAAAAAGGACTTGGCATATTAATATCAGCATTAAAAAAAATTAAAAACAATAATTTTATAGAAATGGTATATATAGTTGGCGGTGGGTCAAAAATAGAATTTTTTAAAAAAAAAGTAAGAATAATAAGTAACATAAAAATTAAATTTACTGGTCCAATTAATAGAGGTGAACTAAATAAAATTTATTCAATTTCTCATATTATAGTTCTACCATCATTTTCTGAGGGTTTTCCAAAAGTTATTGCAGAGGCTAGTGCATATGGCTGTGTACCTATTGTCTCTAATGTTGGAAGTCTAAGTCAATATATAAATGAAAATAATGGAATTTTATTAAAAAATAATTCAGTAGTTGATGTATATAATGCAATTATTCTATTAAATAGTAAACGCTTATTTTTAATAAAATTATCTGCAGAATGTAAAATGCTATCTAAGCATTTTACTTATGAAAAATACCTTAAATCAATAAATCAAATTATAAAATTGAAATGATTGTAGATTTATTAGCTGGGAATCAAAAAAAAAGATGGTTTTTTATACATATAATGATAGGACTTTTTTGTATATTATTTTCTCAAGCAATAATTATTTGGTTTTATTTATTTTTTATTTCTTCAATAAATAAAATAGTATCTGATTATATACTAAGAGATTCGACCAAGTACATAATTCCCTTAGTAATTTATCTCTCATCATTTGAAGTATTTGGTAGAATGCTAGGAGCGGGTCCCTTCATTCCATGGGAATTAAGCAAATATTTATTTCTATTAACCTTTATTTTTTATTTTTTAATTTTAAAAATTAAGCTCAAAAGCTATATAGGTCTATTCTTACTTTTTATATTAATCCCAGGATCACTAATTGATATAAGTAATAAAGTCACTTTTGAATTACTAGTCTTTAATTTATTAGGTCCAATATCTATTTCTATGCTAATTATGTTATTAAATAAAAGCAGAATTAAAGAAAATGACTTTAGCTCATATTTAAGATTAATATGGTATTCTTCGCTATCAATGCTCGTATATGTTGTGATAAAAACACCAGATCTTTCAGATATAAATTTTTCTTTAGATGCTAATTTTCAAACCTCTGCCGGTTTTGGAAGTAACCAAGTTTCTACAGTAATAGGAATTGGAATGTTTTTAAGTTTCTATGCTTGGATGAATAAAATACTTTTTTCCGGTTGGCATAGGATTGATGGTTTATCAATAGCTCTTTTTGCATATCAAGGTTTCTTAACATTCTCAAGAGGAGGTATGGTGATTGCTTTTATTTGCATGCTGATTTATTATTTTTTATTGATCAATTCGGAAAATTATGTACAATTTATTTTTCAAAGAGAAATTAAACCTATTAGATTTTTTGGTTTAAGTTTACTTTTTGTTATAAGTGCATATTTAATAATAAATTTTATTTCAGAAGGTAATATAACCTATAGATACTTAGGTGAGACCAGTACCACCTTGAGTGGTGAAAAAATAAAGACATTTGATACAGTAACTACTGGTAGATACGAAATAGTAAAAAGCGATTTAGGGCTATGGTTAAATAATTTTATTTTTGGAACTGGAGTAGGCTCATCTAAATTTTTAAGAGATGGTGGTCAAGCTGGCATTGCTTCACATACTGAATTTTCGAGGTTACTTTCAGAACATGGTTTATTTGGTCTCGTGTTTATTTTTCTTTTAATTTATATTTTTATGAAAAAGTATTTTCAAAATAGAAATACCGTTGAAAATGCCTTAATGACAGTTTTATTCTTAATTGGCATTGGAACAATGTTACATTCAGGAGTGAGAACATTTGTGTCACCTCTTTTTATTGCACTAAGTACAATGATTGTTGTTGATAAAAGTAAAAATACAATTAAAGAAGGATAAAAAGATAAATAAACAAACAAACAATTTTTTTGATAATAAATTATTTTTACTTATCACATCTGAATATCCACCAGAACCAGGAGGAATTGGTAGTCATGCATATGGTTTATCTTCTTACATGCATAAGAACAACATTAATGTGACTGTATTAGCGCCAAAAGCTTTTAAAAACAATCAAATGGAGTTTGACAACAAAGAAGCATTTAAAATTCTAAGGTACTCGGGATATAAATTTTTTAAAATACTAAATATCATAAAATTATTTTTTATTGAATATTCAAAATATGACAACCTCATATTAATATCTTCAGGATTATTACCTTTTATTATTTCAGGTGTTTTGGTTAAAATTTTTAGAATAAACTCAATAGCAATTTTTCATGGTCACGAACTTTCTATGGGAAATTCTTTATTAAAATACATATCAAATTATGTTGTTAGAAATTATACTAAGGTTATTGCAGTATCTGATTTTTCAGAAAAAATTCTTGGTGAAAATTTAGATAAAACAAAAATAAAAGTTATTTATAACGGGATTGATATAAATAGATTTAAAAATTTTAAGCAAAAAAATACTAAATGCTTAAACAAGGATTTATCCTTACTTACTGTAGGATCTTTGAGTAAAAGAAAAGGTCAGCATAATGTTATAAGAGCATTACCGGAAATAAAAAAATATTTTCCTGAAGTAAGATATAATATGGTTGGGCCGGATAACATTAAAAAAGAATTAATTGATTTAGCACAATCTTTGGGCGTCGAGGATTCTGTAAAATTTTATGGTTATTTAGAAGATAATGAATTAGCTGTTCTGTTTGAAAAATCTGATTTATTTTTAATGTTAAGTGAAAATTTACCAGATGGTGATATTGAAGGATTTGGAATAGCTATATTAGAAGCAAATTATTTTGGACTGCCTGCAATAGGTTCAACTGGTTGTGGGATAGAAAATGCAATTAGCAATATGAAAACAGGGATTCTTGTTGATAATAAAAATCCAATTGAATGTAGAGAAGCTATCGATTTTATACTAAGTAATTATGCGGTATTTAGTCAAGCATCCAAAGATTGGGCAAAAAAACATGATTGGAACCAAATTATAAAAAATTATATAAATATAATCGAAAGTGATATTTAAATTTTGAAAAATTATATTAAAAATATTTTAATAACAGGAACATCAGGTTTTATTGGTAAAAAGCTTTATAAATTAATAAAAAATGAAAATTATAAATTTATATTAACAAAAAGAGAATCAACAACCTTACCAAAAATAAATATTAGTAATACTGATGTTATCGACTGGGATTTTGAAAAACCAAATACCCTAAATAAAAAAGTCGATATATTAATTCACCTTGCTGCAGAAACAAAAAATAAAGATAAAATGCAGTTAGTAAACTTTTCTGGTACAAAAAATATTATAAAATCAGCAATTGAATCTGGTGCTACAAAAGTAATTTTTTTAAGTAGCATCTCGATATATAACAATTATAACCGTGAAATCGTCAATGAAAATACCATTCCAGACCCACTAAATGCCTATGGTCTTAGTAAATTAGCTGCGGAAACTTTTCTAAGTAATTATTGTCAAAAGAAAAATATAGACTATACTATAATTAGGCCAACAGATGTAATTGGACTTAGAAATAAATCTTTTTTAAACCTTGTAAGGGTCTTAAATAAAGGATATTTCTTTTACATAGGTGATCATAGAAAGGTTATTACTAATTATGTTACTCTGAACCATGTTTGTTATTGTATAATCTATTTTATTGAAAATACAAAAAAGAATGACTATATAATTAATGAGCCAATAAAGTTAGATGAAATTATAGTTACTATATCAAAAACTTTAAAAATTGATACTCCCGTGCATTCTATTCCAAAATTTTTTGGTTACATCTTCTCATTTTTATGTGATATTTTGCAAAAAGCTGTTAAACATAATATACCTTACAATTTTAAAAAATATTCAGAATTAACAAATAAAACTACATTTTCTAATGAAAGACTTTTAAAAGATACAGGCATAAAAAATCAATATCCTTTAATCAATGAAATTAGACATTTAACAAACTATTATATAAAAAATAAGTCTCTGTAAAATTTAAATATATGAAAAAGACAATTTCTATCTTTGCACCATTTCCGCCTTACTCTGGTGGAATGAGTACTCTTGGTCTTAGTTTATATAACTCTTTTTTAAAAAATGGGCATAGAGTAATAAAGCAACAGACAGAGAGTGGTCATAAAGGATTATTTCCAATACCATATTTGTACTTGAAATTTTTTAAAACAATAATTTCATCTGATATTGTTCATATTATATCAGCAAGCGGGAATGCTCTTATTATAAAAGATTTACCAACGATTATAATTTCAAAGTTGTTAAAGAAAAAGACAATATTAAATTTTGTTGGCGGAAAAGCCATAGAAGATTTTGAAAAATGGTTTTCAATGAAAAGGTTACCTTTTTATTTAGTTGATGTAGTAATTGTACCTACAAATATATTAAAAAATAAAATTAAAAATTTTGATTCAAGTATAGCTGTAAAAGTAATTCCTCATATGGTCGAAATTGATAAATTTATTGATTATGAGGTTGAAGAATATCGAGAGCCATTAGTTCTTTTAATTGCAAAATCAATTGAAAAATATTCTGGGCA
>MDTB01130787.1_pt1 | contig 10110 bp, 16 predicted proteins | sample 811161 | NCBI WGS metagenome assembly MDTB01 (sample SAMN05326650, study PRJNA326480) | marine metagenome | isolation source: seawater | place: Mediterranean Sea | collected 2009
ACAAGGCGATATAACAGCAACAATAAATGGTAAACCAGGTGGTGAAGGCTATGTTTTAGGGTCTCCTGAAGGTAATATTAAATTAGTGAAACGTTCTGGATTCACTAGAGCCAACAGAGCGATAAATAGATAAGGAGAACACAATGAAAGCAAAAGAATTTATAAAAGAGTTTAAAGGTATTGATCCATTAGATGATCCTAACAGAGGAATGGACAGGGATTTCAAACAGGAACCTTTGTTCAACCAACTAGGTAAAATTTTGGATAGCCAAGGAAATCCAAATCCACTTGATACTGTTGTAACTGACGATGGCAAAAAGTTTAAAGTGAGTGCCAGACAAGCAGATACTATTCGCAAATTGATGACAAGTAGCCAAGTTAAACCTATGATCAGATCAGAATTTACCAAAGCAATGCAAAATAGTGAAACTTTGTCTAAGTTTTTAGAAACAAATGACATGGTTCAATTGTTCAAGAGTATGTATCTAGGGGCAGGCGATGGAAAAGCAGAGCCAACAAACTACTAAAACAATCAACACACACATGAACTTCATTCATTCGTTGTATGAAGCGAGAATGACTCGCGACACACGTAATCAAAAAGTATTGACCTATACAGATTGTTGTGAAAGAACATACCTTTCACTGTTAGTGCTTGAACTTCTTACCAAGTATGCAAGACACAGATCCAGTGCTAGAGCATATGCAAAACGCACTGTGGGTTCAACAAACTACGACACATTTAAAATGAGTTCAACTGACTTGTACAATTTTATATATTTTGTTACAGGTGATCAAGAAGCAATGAACAAGTTGAAAGATCCAAAAGGTGCTATGGCAATGAGAAAGAAAACAACAATGCCTTTGATGGCTGTCAATAGATACTTGAGCAGAATGAGTGTAGGCTCCATGCAGAGAGGCAACACACAATTATTCTTAAATCTTGAATCAGCATTAAACATCAGCAACACCTCATACAAAGCAGTGCGTAGAGCATTGTTAGACTACGACTCATTGAGCACTAGAGATAGAGAAAACACTGTGACAAGACTGGTCCAGGCTGTTAGAGCCAAACTGAGAAGTTCAGACATAATTGATGACCTAGAAAGATTGGTTGCAGATAAAAGTTTAGAAACAGGCAGAGTCAGTGACAATGAACCTAAAATAAGTGTACCTGATATCAATGTACAAGGTAAAGAATTGAGTATGTACAGATATCTTGTAGGTGCAAAAAACATTGTGCAAGTAAAACGTTTTGTTGACTTGGCTTTAAGCAACAAATCAATTCCTAGCACAGTGGTACAAGCATACCTGCCAGCAATTAAAATGATGCATGACATTGTGTCTGGTGGCCCAGCCTATGTCAGTATGTTTCGTGCATTGGCAGAACGTGCCAAAAAGAGCAAAAAGTAAACAGTCTAGTTAATTTATTACCAAAATCTATAAATAAAAGTAACCTCATCCACTGAGCGTGGATTAGGGCATTAACGAGAAAAAACGGAGAAAAGAAATGCCTAGTATAACAAAAACAAATGGTTTCTTGAACAATTATGTTACAGGAACTGTTTTTCAAAACGCAAATCTTGGCTTCTACGTAGCAACAATTAGATCAACTTCTAATGGTTCAAACACGGCTGTGGACTTAAGAGACGCAGATGGTGATGGTGCCGGTGAAGCAGATCAAATCGTTGAATTGGCTGTAAAAGGTACAAATGCAATTGCCTACTTCGCTCCCACAGGGAACGCAGGAACACTTGCATTGATCGTTGACGACTCACAACATGACGCGACTTCAATCGCTAGATTGTTAGAGGAAATCACGGGTGTTGGTACTGATACAGTAGTAGCGGCGGCAGATCAATTAACTTTCGCATAATAGTTGAAAGTAAATTAATAATAAAATCAGGGCGTTTGAACATTAGACGCCCTTTTTTTACGACTGTGCAATAGTTTTTTATCAAAATGTATAAATAATTTTAACTTCGACGCACGGAGCGTGTGTCGGCATTAAGAGAAAATAGGAGAAATAAAATGCCAAGTTTAACAAATCAAGCAAAAGTAATTGCAGGTAATGGTGTTGGTACAAGAACTAGAATCATCAACCTTGCAAAATCAAACATGACGCAATCTGAATTGGATGCGGCTTTAGATTACCTAACACATGGTGATTCTACAGACAACACAACTGACGGACCTCACACAATCGCAGGTGTATCAGTATTAACTGAATCAGGTGTTTTCACAACTGGAACTACTGACAATGTACAAGTAGCAATACAAGGTACAAGTGCTTTTACTGCCGGAGCCAATTTTGGAACTGGAAGTACAGGTGTAACGTCAAGTTTAATTGCAGACATCTCAATTGTTTCATAATAATTGAAACAACAAGGTGACTAATAATCACTTGAGTTAAATCAAATCTAAAAGGGCGGTTCTTTTTAGGATCGCCCTTTTTTTTATCTCCATAAGTATTGTTAGACAAGAGAAAACAGTCATATGAGATATCAAGTACACACATTAATTGACATTACACCAACAGGAAAAAACCGTGGTAGAAGCGTGGAAGGTAAATCTGTTGACCAACAAACCAATTGGTTAACTTTTCAAAACTGTGCCATGTTGCGTACCAATATGGAATTTGGTGAAGTCACTGTTACTGATGAAATTGTGGACAAATATTTGTTTGGCAAAGACTTTGAGGGCAAACAAAAAGTATGGTCAGTGACATTGATTCCAGCGATAACCACAGCAGTGTCTACAGATATGCTTAAAGATGATTGTGACCTAGTGCCCATGATTAATGGTCTGGATGAGTCCATTAAACAACACAGTAATTTATTCATGACTAGAGATGAAAACAAAACTAACATACTGTTCATTAACACTTCAGATAATGTGGATAAATCTTAGTATAAATAAATGTCTATAGGCGCTAATATAAATTTAAGGCAGAACACTAGGCCTCTTCCACAGAGAAAAATTAACATTGGAAGCGAGGAGCAAAATGGCGACCAAACTTGAAAAAGAAAATTTAGAAGCACACGTAGATTTGTGCGAACAGAGATATAAAAACCTTGAAACTCGTTTAGAAAAAATCGAGGAAAAGGTAGAAAATATCCACGAAGACATACAGTCTGGTAACAAGAGCATGGTTAAAGTAATCATAGGTGCCACAGGTACTATTGTTGCAGGGCTGTTAAGTACCATTGTTGTACTATTATTGAAGTTTCCTGGTTAATACCCAACCATCACTTAATCACTAAATACTGATATGCAAATTAAAGAGATCATATCTGAAGGCGTTGTACAAATCTGGAGCCGTACAGGTGGTAAGATGGTCAGAAAGTATCGATGCACATCTGGACCTAGAAAAGGTAGAATTGTAAGTGCACCTGGCGTATGTACTCAACCTAAGAAAGTAAAATCTATTTTTGCATTAAAAAAAGCAAAAGCAAGACGAGGATCAACAATTAGAGTAAAAACTGCTCGTACCAAAAGAGCAACAGGTTCAAGACGTATTGCAAAATTAAACAAACCAACTTCACTTAAAAGAAACAAAATTTCTAGACCAGGACGTTCAATCAGTTACGGTAAAAGAAAATCGATTAGAAAATAATGAGATATAAAGAAATAATAGAGTCAGACTATCTTCAAAACCTGTTGAAAAAGATTGGACCAAATCAACGAACTGGGAAACCAGTACCACCTAACACAATGCCATCAGGTACAATCAAAACAACATCTACAAAAAATGTTGGAGCAAGAATGGACAAAGCAGTGCAAAGGCAACTGTTAAGACCAGGTGCCAAAATACCTGTTCCTGTGAGTCCCAACAGAGAAAAAGATTACGAAATTGACAAAGTAGACAACACAAATGTAACATTAAAGAATCCAAATCCAAAACCAGGTCAATCAGCATCAACCACTATTGCCAAAAAAGACCTAGAGCCTGTGATTACTAACATAATGAGACGGGTGCGGAGCCAAACCTAATGCTCATTAATCAACTAATAGATAAATTTTATATCTATACCTCTAATGAAGAAGAGGATCTGTTGAGAAAAATGGAACAACCTTGTGCGTTGAACCTGTTAACAGATAGAGAAAAATTTATTGCAGAGTCATGCATTCGAAAAGGTTTGCTTACCAAAATTCAAATGAAAGACTCCGTTATGTTGGTAGTGAATGACCCAGGAAAAATTAAGTACTAAACTCGCAGAATTAATAGACAAGTCTATTCAGAAATATTGTTTGCCCATTCAAAAAGGCAACAGCATCAGAATCAAGCACATTGTAATAAGAAAGAACAAGCACAATTATCTAGTGATTGATTTGCGATACAACAAGCAGATTGGTACGTTTTTCAGCAAAACTGGAGCGGTGGCGTGTGCAGTATACAAAGCCAAGCACAATTCAGATGTGAGGCACATTGTTGATATGGACCGCAAACTGCAAGAAAAGTACCTAGAATGTGTGAATTTTAAGACTGTGTTGCAGAGCACAGATGATAAACAATACCATGAGACTATCACAATACGGTATGAAATAGCATGGGAAGATTTAAATACATTAAAGCAGACACTGTTAGACATTGTGTTTGATAAATAAAAACGTAGGTACATAAAAATATGAAACTTGAGCAATTAAGAGCACAGATTACAGCAGAAAAAGTGAACGACAAGTTCGCTCAAATCTTTGGTGAAAAAGTAAGTTTGAATAACTTTACTACAGAACAACTATCAAGCACTAGAGACAAAGTAATTGGCAAATTAAGCCAAATACAAAACGCATTAAGTTTTGATTCATTGAATGACTCTGAGGACTATCAAAAACAAAGAATGCTTTTAGATTTACTAGACAAAGCAATTGAAGAAAGACAAACCAACGAAGGTGGAGATGCTTGGGATATTGCTCAAAGAGATGCAAAAGAAGAAGTTATGGATTCTGCTGATGAAAAAGAAGCAATTGATAGAATTAAGGCTCATATGTACTCAAGTCCTAAAGACCATGACGAAAGTTATGCAAATGACGTATTAAATGACATGATTAAAGATATCAATGATAAAGGTTTAGACACAGTGCAACATCAACTTGCACAACAAGATGGCCCAATGGAAGGCAATGCTTTCGCCGACGCAGTTCAAAAAGCAAAAGCGGCTGGAATGAAAAAAGGCGACAAGTTTAAAGTAGGTGACAAAGAATTTACTTTGCAAGACGCAGAAGATTTATTAGCAAACAGTATGAATGAAAAAGCAAAACCAGATTACATCGACATAGACAAAGATGGTAACAAAAATGAGCCAATGAAAAAAGCGGCTCAAGATAAAAAAGATAAAAAAGTTAAAGAACACGGTCAAGACAATTCATTTGATGAAGCAGGCTGTGTAGGTGAAATGAAAAAATTATTTGCAAGTGGTTGTTCAAAAAATGAAATGCTTACAAAAGTAAAAGAAAAATACGGTTGTGGTAAAGACAAGTTTATGGAACTATATGCCTCACACTGTAAGAACGAATCAGTTGTAAAAGAAGGCGCAGAAGATGAAGCACAGTTAGTAATGGCATCCAAAGATATGGTTGACAAAATTACTGGTTGGATGGAAGACACAGCCAGCATGATGTCCGAAGGCTTATTAGAATTAACAGACGCAATTAGAGACGAAATGGGTTCTGAACAATCAGAGGCATTTGAAAATCAAATTAAACCAGCATTAGAGAGTTTATACTCTACACTAGAAACTACACGTGAGTCACTAACCGGTGGCGTAGCCATTGTTACAGGCGAAGGTGCACCAACACAGATGGGTGCTGAACCTGAGGTACCAGCAGAGGAACCAGCAAGTGATGACGACATGCCAGATCAGGCAGACGACTTTTCAGCAAGTGAACCAGCAACAGGCGGTGAAGAACCAGCAGACAGAGGCAAGAGAGAATCGATTGCAAGGCTTTCACGTAGACTGGCAGAAGTTTTATCTAGTCCAAAAAAAAAGGCTTAATTTCGGAAGCCTCCGACACAAAACTAATTCAAATATTTAGAAACTTAATATCAACAGCAGACTCAAGTTCTCAACCTGCAATATTAAACTATCAGGCTTTGAGCAAGATGTTAAGCAATGTCGGAGGTTCCACAATCAACTATGACGGATTCAAGCAGATGTACGATGCCAATTCTGAATTAAAAAACATAGTTAAAAAATTTGATTCCACAACAATACATCTAAAAACAAAAGCAGATTCAGACAATGAACCTGCAAGTGATAAAAAATCTTCTGATAGTGTAGAGAAAATGGCAAAACGTGCCACTGCCAAAAGAAAGTAATTGACAATCCTTTAACTTTGTTGTAAAATTTAGATTAAAACATTAAGTTTCATGCGAGTAATTTAGAACAATGACATTAATACAAAAAAAATTTAATTACGAATCAATCAAAAGGTCCAGTGTCAATGGCAAACGAATGTATATGTGTCCTGACGGAAATGCAGTTGCCAGTGTCACAACAATTTTAGACAGCACCAAAGATAAAAGTTATCTAATAGAATGGCGTAAAAAGGTAGGCGAAACAACTGCCAAGATGATCACAAAAGAAGCGAGCGGAATAGGAACTCGTATGCACAAATTTTTAGAAGATTATATCACTTATGGAGAATGGAAAGATCCAGGATCTAATCCATACTCGCAACAAGCATTCAAGATGGCAAAAGTTGTAAATGAAATGGCATTGGTTCATGTAAATGAAATATGGGGTACAGAAGTTAATCTATATCATCCGAAAATATATGCAGGCACAACTGACTTGATTGGCATGATGAAAGGTGAGCCAGCAATCATGGACTTTAAGCAAACCAATAAACCTAAAAAGAAAGAATGGGTAGAAGATTATTTTTTACAATTAGTTGCCTATTCAGAAGCACACAATGAAGTCTATGGCACACACATTAAATCGGGTCATGTGTTGATGTGCAGTAGAAACTTTCAGTATCAGCAGTTTGATATTTCTCCTAACGACTACGACAAGTATAGAAGAACTTGGTGGAATAGAGTAGAAGAATATTACGTTAAGTACGCAGTTTAAAAGCATTCTTCCAATCAAATAAATAACAGTATGCCAGCAGTAAGTAGAAAAGGTGATACGTTATCAACAGGACATGGTTGCACAGGTGAAACTGTGTTGGACACACCTACACAATCAAAAGTTTATATACAAAATGAATTAGTTGCTAGAGTAGGAGACCCTACAGTATCTCATTCACACAATCCTCCATTGTGCCCTGACCATGTGGCAAATGTAAATGTAGGTAGTTCTAAAGTAATCATTGTTAATTCTGCTGTTGCAAGAGTGGGCGATAGTACTGATGCAGGAGAAATGACATCTGGATCAGCGAAAGTGATCATTGGCGGATAAATTCAATAAATACTCAGCAAGGAGTTTAAAGTGGCAATAGTTTCTATATCAAGAATACAAGTACGTAGAGGTAGAGAGAACCAGGACGGTGTACCTCAATTAGCGAGTGGAGAAATGGCATGGGCTGTGGACACACAAAAGTTGTACATTGGTAACGGTGCTGTTTCTGAAGGAGCACCAGCAGTAGGCAATACAGAAATTGTGTCTACAAAAACAAATTTATTTCAATTAGCGGATCAATACATTTACAACAACGGTGGAGATTCTGCGGCAATATCAGGTGATCCTGTTATTTCAAGAACATTACAACAAAGATTAGATGAAAATGTTTCTGTCTTATCATTTGGCGTTAGTGGTGACAACTCAGAACAAACTGTGTTATTACAAAATGCAATAGACCAACTGTTTGCTAACACTGACAAAGCAACACCTAGTTCAAGAGTAACTTTAAAAATACCAGCAGGACAATACAGATTGAATGCAAGTTTAAAAATACCTCCACACACAAACATTGTTGGAGATGGAAGTGATAAAACATTCATAATCCAAACAGGTAATGAACCAATATTTGAAACTGTTAATGACACACGTACTCCAAGTAACGCAGGAGATCAAACGTCTACAACCAACGCCACTCAGGCACGTAATATAAGACTGGACGGAATGACACTAGAAACAAGTGGTGACAATATAGGTATACTTTTAAGAGATTGCGGTAACAGTAACTTTAAAGATTTACATATTAAATCAAATTGGACATCAGGAACTGCAAGTACTTCAAACAGCATTGGTATTAAATGCTTAACACTTTCAACAAGTCAAGACATAGCACAAAATAATAACAACACATTCGACGGAATCAAAATTGAAGGATTTGGTTATGCTTTAGTAAGTGATTATTCTGCATTGATGTTGGACAACGTCTTTACAAACGGTGTAATTGAAATGTGCGACTACGGTATTCAACTTGGTTATGATGCCAACAATGAAGGAAATAATTTACAAGGACCTACAGGAAACAAATTTAACAATACAAAATTTATTGACGTTGACCAAAACGGTTTAGTAATATTCAATGGCACACACAACATGAGTTCAAACAATAGATTTTATGATGTTGGTAACGATGGTGGTGATGAAGGCTCTCCTCAACACTCTATTATAAATTTTAAATCTGCAGGAAATAAAAGTGACGGAGACTTTTTTGCAAGAACTTATCCACAAGCAGTTGATACTGCAAATGGTCAAACTGTATACATTCCAGAAATCACAGGCACACACTCTGGCGCACTTACAGAAAATTTAAAAATTACATTGCAAAATTCACAAACTCCTTTGCAATGGTTAAAACTACCAGCAGATGTTTCAAAACATATAGAAATAGATTATGTGTACAAAGGTGATTCAACAAATGAAAGAACTGGTACACTTACAATTAATGTAGATAAAGAAAATAACACAGTCACACTTGACGATGAGTTTAGATATACAGGAACTTTTGGCGCTAATCAACCAGATCCAATTTTTACAGCACAATTAGGACTAACAGGCAACAACACACTTATACTATCTTATGTAAAACCCAATGTAAATGAAGACGGAACAATTAACATATCAATTAGATCAACACACTAATCAATTATTATTCAATTCAAGTTACGAAAAAAGACTTTCAACCTGGCGTAACTTAAGAAACACAGCAACAAAAGATGATAATTTTATTGCCACAGTTTTAGACATCTATCAGCACTGCCCATTAACCAAAACTGATACAGATTATTTCAAAAATAACACCTGGCCATCCGCATGGCAACTATTAGAAAAAAATCAATACAATTTGTTTGACAAATGCCTAGCCATTATGTATACTGTTAACTTAACTGAGCGTTTTTGTGATGAAAAATTCTCGATAATTAGAGCAGTTACAAAGTTAGAATCCTATAACAACCATAAGTTTTATTATATTATAAAGGTAGGTAGTTTATACATAGACTGCCAGAATAAAGAAAGTTTTGATGAACAAACATTTGACAAAAAATACATTCAACAATATAATAAAATCATACGCAAAACAGATAAGTAATACTTTTAACGGAACCGAATAAGAACAGGAACACGAATGGAATTAACAGCAATTAAAGAAACAATCACAAATAAATCTGCAATTAAAATTACTAAAAGAGATGGACGGTTAGAAGATTTAGATATCGACAAAATTCATTTTGTTGTAGAGGAAGCCTGTGAAGGTTTAACAGGTGTTTCAAGTTCACAAATAGAAATTAATGCCAACATTCAATTCTACGATGGCATGACAACAAAAGAAGTTCAACAAATTTTAGTACGTTCAGCAAATGATTTAATTTCATTAGAAGCACCTAACTATCAATATGCCGCGGCAAGACTTTTATCCTATGATGTAAGAAAAGAAGCACACGGACAATATGAATACATGCCATTGATAAAATTAATCTTAAGAAATATTAAAGCAGGTGTGTATGATAGAAACATTGTACAAAAATATAACAAATCAGAAATTAAAAGATTAAACACTTGGATCAAAAGAGATAGAGACTTAGACTTTACATATGCAGGATTGAGACAAGTGGTAGACAAGTATCTTGTACAGGACAGATCATCAGGTGATTTGTTTGAAACTCCACAAGATATGTACATGATGATTGCGGCAACATTATTTTCCAATTATCCTAAA
>MDTB01182160.1_pt1 | contig 10110 bp, 11 predicted proteins | sample 811161 | NCBI WGS metagenome assembly MDTB01 (sample SAMN05326650, study PRJNA326480) | marine metagenome | isolation source: seawater | place: Mediterranean Sea | collected 2009
ACCAGTGATCATTAAACAACCTTGATCTTTTTCTCCTATCTGAACTAATGATACACCAAGTCTCAACAAATTTATAGGACCCTTCGCGCTTTTAGGATATTTTTGATATCCTTCAAGATATGCAGACGCTGCATCCGTATACAACTGTCTAATTCTAAAAGTTTCAGCATACCAATATTGAGCATTGCCAGCTAATTTATGATTTGGATTTGTATCAACAAATTCTTTAAACGCACGTTCAGCCATATTGTAATCTCCAACTTTTAAAAAACTAGTTGCAAATTCATATTGTTTTTCTGGCACTTCATTTGGTAATAATTTTTCTTCAGACTCGAATTCTTCAGTTATAACTGTTCCGGTTGAATCTATTGACTGAGTTTCTTGTGATAAAGAATTTGTTTCTGTATCTTTATATGAAATTGAACCTAAATCTTGTGGTTGCGAAGATCCTGGTAAAACTTCTTCTTGGCTCTCTGTAGTTGAAGAAACAATTTTATTTTGGTTATCGTTGTCTATTTCAGTGATAGCTTTACCATCTTCTAGTTGTTGAAATCTAATTTGATTATCTGCTTGAACTTTGGATAGTCTATTTGACAATTTATCTAGCTTAAAATTTATTTCCTCAAATTTGTTTGTAAGTTTTTGAAATTGATTTTCTATTTCCGATAATTTTAAAAGGTGTCTAGTGAGAACATCTTCTGAATTTTGATCTAAATAATTTTCTGATGATGAATTATCTCCTTCTGAATATATAGCTCTTTCTAGAGTTTTTATATCTTTTTGCATTGCCTCAAGTGTCGCTATTAGTTCATCATAACTCTCATTTTCAGCAGAAACTTTATTACTAGAAAAAATGAAAATTAAAAAAAAACTAACTAATGCAAATTTTATAATACTTAACATTAAATTTATTAGTAGTGATAATGATGGCAAAAAAAAGACCCTGATAATTTAATAACAGGGTCTTTTTTAAAACTATTAATTAGTTAGCTTTAACTGTAACTGATCTTCTATTTTTCGACCATGAAAGTGGATTTGAACCTGAGTCTACAGGTCTTTCTTTTCCATAACTAATTACAGAAATCCTATCTGAAGAAATTCCATATGTCATTAAATAATCTTTCGCAGCATTAGCTCTTCTTTCCCCTAACGCTAAGTTATACTCTCTTGTTCCTCTTTCATCAGCATGACCTTCTAAAACTATATTTATTTTCGAATTTTTTCTTAACCAGGTTGCTTGTTTTCTTAAAGTATCTCTAGACTTAGTAGTTAAAACAGATTCATTTGTTGCAAAGAAAACTCTATCTGGAACACCCGATGCTAAATATTCAACAGTGTCAGTGCCTGTATACACATCACCTTGCAATTGACCTGTGCTTACTTTTTTTGCACAAGCAGACAATGCTAAGCAAGCAATCGCTACTAGAAGTGCATTTTTTAAAATTTTGTTCAGATTCATTACTACTCCTTAAATTGAATATTATGACTTTTTCACACCTAATTAAATCTTTCAAGCCTAAAAATCAACTATTTAATGTTAATAGCTTAATTTAATATTAATTACTTAATAAAGACGACCAAGATGGGTCAGAAGCGTCGGTTTCGGTCTCTACTAACCTCTCATTATAACCTGTTAAATCTATAGACCACAATTTTGCAGAAAAACCCTCTCCTTTGGCATCAGTTTTTGTTTCCCTATAAAATATTAAAACTCTTCCATTTGGCGACCAAGATGGTGCTTCTTGATAAAAGTTCTCAGTTAATAATCTTTCTCCTTTTCCATTCGTCCTCATTACTCCTATATAAAATTTACCTTTATGTAGTTTTGTAAAAGCTATTAAATCACCTCTTGGCGACCAAACAGGTGTTCCATATAAACCTTTACCAAAAGATATTCTTTTAACATTTGATCCATCACTTTTCATAATATAAATTTGTTGATAACCACTTCTGTCCGAATTGAAACATATATACTTTCCATCTGGTGAATATGAAGGAGATGTATCTATTGAAGGATGATTAGTGATTCTTTCAACAATTCTATTTTCAAGATCCATAGTATAAATATCAGAATTACCGTCCTGCGCAAAACTCATTATGATTTTTTTACCATCTGGAGAAAATCTTGGAGCAAATGTCATTCCAGGAAAGTCTCCTACTACCTCTTGAATACCAGTTTCAATATCTAACAAATAAACTCTTGGTAAATTTCTGAAGTAAGAAAGATAAGTAACCATTTGATTAGTTGGGTTGAATCTTGGAGTTAAAACCAATTCGTTTCCTAAAGTTAAATATTTTGTATTAAATCCATCTTGATCCATTATGCCTAACTTTTTTATCCTTCTTGTTTTAGGTCCTTCTTCAGCTACATAAATAATTCTTGTATCAAAATAACCTTTTTCTCCAGTTAATCTCTCATAAATTTTATCAGTTATAATATGTCCGACTCTTCTCCAGTTACTTGGAACAGTAGTAAATGCTAAAGCCATCATTTCTTTTGCTGCAAGCACATCCCAAAGCCTAAATTCTACTCTAAGTTTTTCATCAACAACTGTAACCTTGCCTGTAATTAAAGCCTGTGCTTTTATTAAAGCCCAGTCTTCAAATCTAGGTTTTAAATGAGCAATATCTGGTTTTTGAAGAAAAGAGTCTTTGTTTAAAGGATTAAAAAGTCCAGACTTCTTTAAGTTATTTTCAACAACAAAAGAAATTTCTGAACCTAAATCTTCTTTTTTTAATATTTTCTTTAAGCTCTGTTTTGATGCTTTATCTAAAGATAATGGTGAAACTGCAATGGGAAGTGGACTTAAATTCCCTCTGCTTATATCAACTTCAATTAAAGCTAAAGAGCTTGTAGGTATTAAAAAAAATAAAATTAAAAAATATCTAAAAAACATGATCATCCCTCTAGCATCTCTCTTGCGTCAAAATTTAATTGCAAATCTTTCCATCTTTCGTAGCCTGTGGTTGGAACTCTGAGAGGCTGGCACAGTTGAATGGCTCTAAGGGCACTTTCTGCTAAAACTTTGTAAAAACCTTGACCTGGTTTATTCATTCTGGCATGATCTAATATCTCTGATTTTATTACAGATCCATCTGGTTTTAATTTCAATTTAATTCTCACTAATAAATTTTCATTGTAAGGTAAACCAAGTGGAATGCTCCAACAACCAAAAATTTGAGCTTTTAAGGCATCTTCCTCACTTAAAGATAGTCCAATATTTTCTACTGTTCTATCTTGATCTTGCGAAATCTTATTTGGTTTATCTGTTGTTTCTCCTACATCTTCTTTTGACTTATCTATAAGTGCAGCAATATTATTGGGATCAAAAAGCTCTTCCTTTTCAAACTCTGAAACTTGTTTGACTTTGTTATCTATTTTTTCAGGATTCTGCTTTTTATCCTCTAATTTTTTAACTTTTTCTATTTTTTCATCAGGCAACGGAACGGCATCTGGTTTTTCTTTTTTAACAACTTTTGGTGGAGCTTGTTCTGAAACTAGTTTTTCTTTTTCTTTAACTTTTTCAATTATTTTTTTTGCTTTAGGAGCAAAAGGAATATTGGTTATGTCTTTGATTTGGATAAGTTCTACTGAAACAATAGGTGGAAGTTCGATTGGTTTTTTAGTTAAAAAAGGCAAACTCATTGCGGTAATAAAAATTATTATTAAATGAAAAGTTGAAGAAATAACAATATTTCTAGTCACAGAACTTACCTTTCTTTATATGGTTCAGAAATTAACGCTACTTTAGTAAATCCTGAACCAGACAACATTCCCATAATTTCTAAAACTCTACCATAGTTAATTGTTTTGTCTCCTCTGACATAAATTCTAGTATCTGTTCTATTTTTAGAAACTGCTAATATTTTTGCAATAATTTTGTCATATTCAACTTTTGACTCTTGTATAAAAATTTCACCTTTGGAATTGATGCTCAACGTCAAGGGTTCTTGCTCTTCTGGTAAAGAGTCTGCCGAACTTTCTGGTAAATCAACTTGTACTCCTACAGTTAATAAGGGTGCAGTTACCATAAAAATAATTAGAAGCACTAACATTACATCTACAAATGGAGTTACATTAATTTCACTCATAGGTTCCTTTGATGAACGTTTTAAGTTAAAAGCCATCTTAGATTATTGATAAAAATCTTTTTGAAAAATTTTCTAATTTTTGAGAATACTTTTTTGCATCATTATTAAACTTATTATAAGCAACAACTGCGGGTATCGCTGCCAATAGACCTAAAGCAGTTGCAAATAATGCTTCCGCTATTCCAGGAGCAACAATTGCTAAACTCGTATTTCTTGATATAGCAATTGATTGAAAAGAGTTCATAATTCCCCAAACAGTTCCAAACAAACCTATAAAAGGTGCGGTTGAACCAACTGTAGCAAGGAACGTATAACCTTTTTCAATTTTTTCCATTTGTTTCTCGATATTAATTTCTAACATCCTAGACATTTTTTCGTTTAAATTTGAACTTCTTCTAGATTTTAACATTACATGCATTGAGTCCATAAAAACTCTAGCCATTGGATCTTCTGTCTTTAAAGGAAGGTTGTCATAAAAATTTTCTGCAGATTTTGATTTCCAAAATTTATTTTCAAAATCTTCAGTAGAAGAGTTTATTTTTTTAAATAGTTTTATTTTTTCTATTATCACCGCCCAAGAGTATATTGAGCAAGCTATTAAAATTATTATAACGCTTTTAACAATTATATCCGCTCTAATAAATAGTTTTAAAATAGAAAAATCTGTATTGCTTGCCAACCCAACGGCTTGTGATGTAATATCTGCTTCCATTTATTAGATCTCACACTAAAATGTGTCATGAATTTGTCTTTATTATCAAAATATTTATTGATCGGACCAATAAGTCTCGTAAAAAAAACTGGCAATTAAAGCTGCATCTGCTTTATTTGCATCTTTTTTCCTTGTTAATTGGTCCGAAATATAAGGAAAAATTTCTATCGCTTTGGTTCTGCTAGCATCTTTTTCCGCATTAATTAGGTTAAAAAACTTCTTCCACCTTGCTGGCCTAACAAAATGCATTGAAAGTTGCATAGCTGAACAAATACCTTTTAAAACACCAAATGATTGACCAAAGTTAAACATACTAGTAACTCCCTGACCTGGCATTGCAGACACATGCTCTATCACAACTTTTATATTTTTTTTCTCTACATTCTTTGTTCTTAAAAGAATTTCATTATAAATTTGAGCTCCATTTACTTGTTTTTTTTGTTTTTTTCCGTCAGCCATATTTGGCATTTCAATTAAATCAATTATTTTTCCATCTTCAAAAAAACATATTGACCCAGTAATTCCTGGGTCGATGCCAATTATTAACATTAGCTGTTACCTGCGATTAAATTTGTATACACTTTTTGTACATCATCATTTTCCTCTAATTCATCTAAAAATTCTAAAAGTATCTTTAATTTCTCACCTTTAGCTTCTATACTGTTTATTGGCAACCAACAAATATCTGTAGATATAAAGTTTTTAACAGTTTTTTCTAAGCCCCTTTTTACATTATAAATCTCGTTTTTATCACAGTGAATTTCGTGAAAGTCTTTTTTAGAAAAGCACTCATTGGCCCCTGAGTCTATTGCAATTTCCAAAATTTTTTCTTCTGAAATTTCTTTTTTATCAATTTTAATAATACCTAATTGCTGAAAATTGTGTGATGCTGATCCTTGTGTTCCCAAATTTCCTCCATTTTTTTGAAAAATAGTTCTGATGTTTGATGCTGTTCTATTCTTATTATCTGTTAAACTTTCAATTATTACTGCTATATTATCAGGACCAAAACCCTCATATCTTATGCTTTCAAAATTTTCATTTATAGAGCTTGATGATTTGTCGACTGCTCTTTCAATATTTTCTTTAGGCATATTAGCTGACCTTGCAGCTTGTATGGCGGACCTTAACCTTGCATTGATATCGGGGTTTTTGTCACCTAATTTTGCTGCTACGGTTATCTCTTTTGATAATTTAGAAAATAAGTTTGCTCTTTGTTTATCGGCCTTACCTTTTTTATGTTTAATTCCTGCCCAATGTGAATGACCAGCCATACTAGATAGAATTTTTTAAATCTCCCCCACAAATAAAATTTTCAATTTTATCCGCTAGGCCATTTTTTATATTAGCATCTACTATAACACCACATAAAGAAGCTTCGCCAGTTGAAGGAAAATGTTTTTTTGCTTCTTTTTTAAAAAATTTTTTCAATGAATTGAATTTATCCATTCCAATTACAGAATTATAATCCCCACACATTCCTGCATCAGTTTGATAAGCAGTGCCATTTTCCAAAATTCTTGCATCATTAGTTGGTACATGAGTGTGTGTGCCAACAACTAAGGTTGCTTTGCCATCAAAGAAATGACCAATCGCCATTTTTTCACTAGTAATCTCGCCATGAAAATCCACAATTAAAAAATCGTAGTTTTCTTTTAAAATATTTTTTTTTATAAAGTTTTCAGATTCTGCAAATACATCCTCGCATTTCTTCATAAAAATGTTACCCATTAAGTTTAGAACTCCAATCTTAATGCCGTTATTTAGATCAAATATTTTAAAGCCTTTTCCTGGTGAGGGTTTAACTAAATTTTCTGGTCTTAATAGCCTTTCTTCATTTTCAATATGGGATAATATTTCTTTTTGATCCCAAACATGATTTCCTGTAGTTATAACATTTACTCCAGAATTAAACATTTCCTGACATATTTCTTTTGTAATACCAACACCTTGGTCAGCAGCATTTTCACCATTTACAATTACAAAATCGATTTTTTTTTTTTTAATTATGCTTGGTAAATTTTTTTTTAAAGCTTCACATCCTGAATTTCCAACTACATCACCTAAAAAAAGAATTCTCATTATAAGATATATTTTTCTGTTACAATGTAGTCCATTTTCTTGTCATATTTTGATACTGACAAATTGTTAATTTGCTGACAAGAAAAGGCTAAACCAATTTTTAAAATTTTTTTTTTCTTTGTTAATTTTTCTATTAATCGATCGTAATAGCCTCCACCATAACCTAGTCTGTTTAAATTTTTATCAAATCCAACCATGGGAATTAGAATTATATCAGGATAAATAATATTAGTTTTTTTAGGCTCGGGTATGCCATACTTATTTATTATTAAAGGATCTTTAAAAGAAAAATTATAAAAATCCATATCAAAATTTTTTTTAACTATGGGTAAACAAATTCTGTATTTTCTTTTTTCAAATTTTTTTAAGATATCTAAATCATCGATTTCATTATTTACAGGAAAATACCCCCCTATATTTTTTTTAATTTTTTTTTGTCTTTTAAGTAAGTCTAAAATTCTAAAAAAATTAATTTTATTTTTTTTCGAATCTATTTTACTTCTAATCTTAAGAATTTTTTTTCTCAAATGTTTTTTTAACACAATATTAATTTATTGAATTGAGTCTTCTAGGTTTGCTTTTTCTAAAAAAGTTTCAATTTGATTTGTCGCATCATCTATAATTTTTTCGTAATCATCTTTATTTTTCTCTATTTCTTTTTTTAGCTCTTCTTGTTGGTTGTTGAGATTTTTAATTTCATTTTCTTTATTTTCTTTATATTCATAAACTAAAGATTTTAATTCTTTGAATTTACTTGATAAATCTTTAAATTCTTTTTTTTTTTCTTCTATTCTTTTTTTTGTTTCAAAATATTCATCAATAATTTTTATTGAAGTAATTAGTAAAAGCTTATTCTCACCAATGTTTCCGAGATCCTTTTTTAAATTTTCAAACTTTTTATTTAATTGTTCTGACAATTCCTCTAAGTGCGATTCCTGACCATCTTCACAAGAGAGTAAAAATTCTTTACCATTAAATTTTATATTTACATTTGCCATTTATCTATTTCTTCTAATAAACTATCTGTTTCTTGATTTAATTCATCAATTTTTTCTGAAAATTCTATTTCTTTTTTTTGCTCACTCTCTTTTTGACCGTTTATATAATCCAACTTTTGTTGGAGATTTTCATATTCGGTAGCTAAAACATTGTATTTAGTTTCAACTTCTTTTTTTTCAATTTCTAATTGATTTTTTTGAATATTTAATTCTTCTATACTGTTTTTAAGGTCAGGATTTTCAAAATTTAATTTTTTTAGTTTGCTAAGTACTAAATTAAGTTTTTTTTCTTTCTCGTAAGAAGTTTTCATATATATACATATTAATAAATAGAATCTTCTTAGTCTAGATAGGATAATTTTGAGCAAACAACATAGAGAATTGGCTAACAGTATAAGGTTTTTGTCTATTGATGCTGTACAAAAAGCAAATTCTGGTCATCCAGGTATGCCAATGGGAATGGCAGATGTAGTAACGGTTCTATATAAAGATTTTTTAAGATTTAATCCTAGAAATCCAAATTGGATTAATAGAGATAGATTTGTTTTGTCGGCAGGACATGGATCTATGTTGCTTTATTCTATACTTTACTTAACTGGTTATAAAAGTATTTCTATAGATGATATTAAAAATTTTAGACAATTAGATTGTATTTGTGCTGGACATCCTGAGTATCATTCAAACTCTGGTATAGAAACTACTACGGGACCACTTGGACAAGGTATAGCAAATGCAGTTGGCTTTGCTTTAGCAGAAGAAATCTTAAAAAATAAAGTTGGAAAAGAAATAATAAATCACAAAACTTATGTAGTTGCAGGTGATGGATGTCTTATGGAAGGAATAAGTCACGAAGCACTTAGCTTAGCTGGTCATTTAAAATTAAAAAATCTTATTTTATTATTTGACAATAATTCTATATCTATAGATGGACCAACAAATTTATCAGTTTCTGATAATATAAAAAAAAGATTTGAAAGCTATGGTTGGGATTATCTAGATATAAATGGTCATGATGAAAAACAAATTTTTAAAGCACTTAGAAAAGCGCAAAAAGCAAAAAGACCTTTTGCCATTTCATGCAAAACAACAATTGGCTATGGTTCTCCTAACAAGGGCGGAAAGGAGTCATCTCACGGAAGTCCTCTTGGGGAAGAAGAAATTAATTTGGTTAGAAAAAAACTGAATTGGAATTATAAACCTTTTGAAATTCCAAATGAAATCAAAAAAGAATGGAAAAAAATTGGCGAAAAAGCATCTGCAAAAGCAGAAAAATTTGAAGCTAAATATAAAACTAAATTAAAAAAGTTAAATTTTAATAATTTTGATCTTAAAAATATTATTGAAAAGACAAAAAAAGATTATCTAAAAAATTTAAATCCAATAGCAACTAGAAAATCCTCAGAAATGTTTCTAGAATTAATAACTACATTGCCAAACCTAATAGGTGGATCTGCTGATTTGGCAGGTTCTAATAATACAAAAACAAAAAAACACAAAATAATAAAACCTGGTAATTTTAAAGGTAACTATATTCATTATGGGGTAAGAGAGCATGCAATGTGTGGAATAATGAATGGGTTGTCACTACATAGTGAATTAATTCCTTATGGCGGAACTTTTTTGATATTTAGTGATTATTGTAAACCATCAATAAGACTTGCTGCAATGATGAAGCAAAGAGTAATATATATTTTTACTCACGACTCCATTGGACTTGGAGAAGATGGCCCAACACATCAACCGATAGAACAATTAACTAGTTTGAGATCAATACCCAATTTAAATGTTTTTAGACCTGCTGATACAATTGAAACTTTTGAATGTTGGCAATTAGCACTCGAAAGCAAACAATCGCCTAGTGTAATTGCTTTAACAAGACAAAAACTTAACCCAATAAGAAAAGATTACAGCAAAATTAATAAATCTTCAAAAGGGGCATATGAAATTATGAGAACTGGAGATAAAATAAAAATTACATTCCTATCTACTGGCTCTGAGACTAGTCTTGCTTATGATGTTAGCCATAAATTAGCCACAGAAAATATCTATTCAAAAGTCATATCAATGCCGTGTCAAGAATTATTTGACAAACAAGATGAAACTTACAAAAAACAAATTTTATCTGAATCAGAACTTTTGGTTTCTATAGAAGCATCTGAAACTGAATTTTGGAAAAAATATACAGGCTCTAATGGAATGAATTTTGGTATTAATGATTTTGGAAAA
>MDTB01239952.1_pt1 | contig 10110 bp, 9 predicted proteins | sample 811161 | NCBI WGS metagenome assembly MDTB01 (sample SAMN05326650, study PRJNA326480) | marine metagenome | isolation source: seawater | place: Mediterranean Sea | collected 2009
TAATAACAAATTAATCACTATGAATTAACACAAACAAAAATACAAAAATTTTTATTATGTTTGTAAAATATATATGAATCTTTTCAAATATATTAATGTTAAATTATTTCTCCTTAGTTTATTTTTAGGTTTATTTGCAGTATATATAACTATGCCTGATATGCGTATCATAAAAGTATACCCTAATCCAGATAATGTTGGTCTTTTGCAATATAAAGATCAAACCGATACATGTTTCTCTTTAAAACAAACTGAAGTAGATTGTCCAAAAAATGAAGGTGATATTGCTAAAATACCAGCTCAAGCATAAGTAAATGAAAATTTATTTTAGAAGAGTATAATATATGAATTTAAGAAGATTATTAGAATCTGAATTAGGAAAAAATATTATATCAATCTTATTAGGATTAGGATTGGCTACTTTATTTAGAAAAGTATGTCACGATAAGAATTGTATACGTTTTAACGGACCAATTATAAGCGATATTGAAGACAAAACATTTAAACATGGAGAAAAATGTTATCAATATAAAGCACAATCTGACCGATGCGATACTTCTAAAAAAATAATTCCATTTATTTCACCTAAAGAAGCAGAAGAAATGAGTACTTAGTTATTTAGCGTATTCGTTAAACTATACAATGAAACTTATATGCACATTGTATAGTTTTATGGAAAATTCTATTACAAAAATAGCAGATTTACCAAGAGATGGAGGGAATAATCAATCGCAACAATCTTCTGGAATGCAACCACCTGAAACAATAAGCATTTCTAATTTGAAGAATAAACAAGAAAGTGATCTTCCAACCAATTATACACCCATCAATGTTCATCCAAATCCATATGGAGTATCTGATAAAAATCCTATTATAGACCCTCCTATGAATCAACAAAGTGAAAATATAACAATGCAACAATTTGGAAACCAGCCAGTTAGAAATGAGATGCCAGAGCAATTTCGTAGCCAAATCGAATCCATGCCGACGCAAAATTTACCCTCAAGAGATATACCAATGAATACTGATAATTATAATATGGATGCTCAAGTTCAACCTAACTATATTCCAAAAGAAAAAACAAGAGATTATGTAAAAGAACATTATGATATGACAGAGCAAAATTTACGCGAATACGAACAAAATAAGTATCGTGAAAATGCCGCCGATGCTATTTTAAATGATATACAAATGCCTGTATTTATTACCCTTTTATTTTTTTTATTTCAAATGCCTATGGTAAATCAACTTATTTTCAAAAAGTTCTCTTTTTTGTCTATTTACAATGAGGATGGTAATTTTAACTTTATAGGACTTTTGTTAAAAAGCATGTTATTTGGGTCGTTTTATTTTTCAGCAAATAAAATAGTTCATTTTTTAACAACTATATAAAAATTAGACAGTAGGGAAATATTCCCAATCTAAATCAAGGCATACTTTTTTCCAAATCATATCTTGTTCAAGTTGTTTTTCTCGATCTTTCATCATTGGAATGTAAGGCAAATATTGTGTTTGGTCTAATAAGACACATAGTTGGTGTAAAGTATAAGTATAATTAAAAAAATTAGTACGATTAGGAGGGCAATGAACAGCCCATGGTTTTTGTATTTCAATAAACAATACGCATAACGTTTCATGTAACTCTTCATTCATAACTGGTGGTTTAATGCCAAACATAGAATTAATATATTGAATATGTTCAAAATATTTATTAAGTCCAAGCTTGCGAAGAATTTCTCTCATCTTATCATAATTAATTACCGACATATCAGTAATTCGCTCTTTTTTAATGCGCCCCCGTATTTTTTCAATAACCTCTTCGGGTATTTGTGTTGTCTCTTTTGCTTGAAATTGTGATAAAATCTCTTTAAAATGATTAAGTCTTATATATGCAGTGTAAGATACTTCGTTGGGAGGTTCTTTATTACTTGGTTTAGAACTATCCACAATATATGAAATAAATTTACCGCATTTTTCATTGTTACATACCAAGATACCTTCATCTTCTTGTGGAATCATTTCACCAATATGACATATAAAACACTTATCAGTAGGAACAACAAAATCTTGCATATTCGTAATTTCATTATTTACATTTGCCCAATAATCAACGTAAGATTTTCTTGATACATTATATTTGTCACTATTAATAGAAGAAGCTTCATCTTTTGTAGCTTTAATTTTAAAAAAAGAATTCAATACTTTTGTATTTTGATTGACAATATTAGAATCATTCGATATTTGTTGTTTTTGTTCAAAATAATCGAAAATATGTTTTGAATTGTTTAAAAAGTATTGTTTTCGTGTCTGTTTTAATGTTTTGATTTCTTGCTGAATTTCATATATTCTATCTTTGATTCTCATAAAGTCATCCATTTGATATTCTTTTAATTCAGATACAGATTTTTTTAATTCTTCTTTCTCTTTTTGTAATTCTGGTATTTTAATATTCTCTATATCTCGAAAATGCTGTAACATTTCAGAATGTTTTATATCAATAGTATGAATAGATGTTTGATTCGATATATACCCTCTCTTTGAAACAGACATAAGATAAAAATATACACTCGTATGTTTTTATGTTATTTTTTTTCGAAAAAGTTAGTTTACTTTTTTGTTAATTTTTTCTTTTTTGTTTGTTTGTTTTTTTTTATTTGAATACGTTTTGTTTTTTTAGATTTGGATTGTTTTTTACTAGATTTCTTCTTTTTGAGGGATGTTCTTTTCTGTTTGAGTTTTCCACCAACTTCCATCAATTCATCAAACAAATTATTTTTAACTTGGTCTGCGGGATTTTCTACATTTTCTTTATTAATTGGTTTGCCTTCCGTAGTAAATCCTTTATTATTTGGTTGTGGTTCCAAAGATTTGATTGGTTGTTCCTCGGTATCCATAGGTACAGCCATGTCTACTGTATTATTATCTACAATTTCTCTTGATTCATCTGTTCCTTCATCCATGTCTACTGTATTATCTACAATAGTGGTTGCTTCATGTGTTTCTTCTGCTATTTTTTCTTGTGAAAAGTAATTTTTAAAATCTGTTAAAATACGGTAGTCATAAGTATATATGGCTAGATTATCAGTTAGTTTATCAAGTTTATTTTGAACATCTTTACTCAATGCTTCATCTTTACAAATAGTTCTAATTAAAAAACTTTCTAATTCTCCTTCAAATATGATATTTTTATCAACAACTAGGTGAATTAAATCAATAAAGTCTTCAGAATTTCCAATAACATCTTCTTCCTTGCCTTCTAAACTTGAAATTAATTCTAAAATTTCGTTATAATGTTCTTCATATACAATTTCAGATGAGTTATCATTTTCATAAGGGAATTCTGTTAAAAATTCTTGAAATCTAGCCAACTCTTGAGTTTTTTTTGTTTCTATATCACCTTTTATAAAAGAAAGCAAGGAAATTAGAGAAGGTTCCAAATTATCCAATTTATTTTCATAATCAGTTCCCCCTAGTTGTAATTTTTTGTTATTGTTGCCTCCTTCTATATTCATTTGTTCATCATTTTTACGGGCATGATAATGATAGATACTGCAACATAGTTTTTTATATTTTACTCCGTCATTTTTACGAGATATGCTATATTCAATATTTGTCTCATGCCCATCTGCTACAAACTTTTTTACAGGTTTAATGGGAATAATTTCATTTCTTGCAAGTTTTGATTTTCGTTTTTGTGTTGTTTGTACTTTTGCCTTTGTTGTCTTTTGTGCGTTATTTTTATAAGGACCACCACCAATCTCTGGATAAAATTCGTTTCCAGATTTATCATATAACTTATCATAAAACAAAGTCCATATATTTTTTTTACTGTTTTGTAAAGTATCAAGATAATCCTTTTCTTTAGCCACGCAGGAAACTCCAGATTTAATACAACGATCACGCAAATATGTATCAAGTGTAAATACTAAATCTTCTTCTTCTGCAAAACTAGCATGCAACAAATCACCTAATAATTTATATATTATTAATCGTTTTCCTTTTTTAATTATTTCTGAATTATTATTATTTTCATTTGTTCTAAAAAATGAATCTTTTTCTTTATTACCAAGAATATAAACATCAGGATCATTTTTTTTAGTAGCCACAAATCTTGCACCTACTTTTTTAACCACATACCCAGCCTTATGTATGTAAGTTGTATAAGTATCCTTAAATTTCTCAAAATTTGTTATTATGGTCATAGCCAATATGTTACTATTTATAATCTCTATCTTTATCTTAACATCTAATCCATACTTTGTTAAATCAATAGTTTTGCCATGGTATTTAGTTGTATCCTCTTGAAATTCAGAAGGAAATGTACGAGAAGCAGGATCAAAGTAATACGCAGGTGTATATTTTTCAGGCATATTTAATTTATATGCAGGTTCAGTATCACGAATAGAATTTGTCTCTTGTATAACTTCAGGTTTTGTAAGACCCATTCGTTTTGGGATAATAGCACTAACACCATATAGTAATTCTGTATGTATCCCTTCTCCTTGATAATTTTCTGCAAACCCTGTATAAAATAATTCATCGCGACATTTTACAAATAATTTGTTTCCACCCTTTTTAAGTAAAGGTTCTGCATCATGATCCATATCTTCTCTATTTAAATACATATGCCAATTCCTTGATTCTGGACTATTTGGTTTTAAATAATTAGGACCGTTCATGAACAAATATATAATAATGCTATATATTTATTTGCTAAATAGTTTACATATTAAAATTTATATGCTTTGCGTGTTCCACCCTTGGTTGGACTCTTGCTTGGACTTCTTATTCTTTTTTTCTTAGTTTTGGGTATTTTTGGTATGGCTTGAAGAGGCTTTTTCATATAATAGTATTCGTTGTCTTCTTTTTCTTTCATTTCTTGAAAACCATATTTGTTGCCATAATACTTAAGTAAAAATTCCCCGGAACCATGTTCTGGGTTTTTTTCTACATACAAGTACATTCCGTCAAAATGTTTATTACTATGCATTAATGTTCCGCGAATGTATAATTCTAGGATATTCATTATATTATTTGTAGGAGAACCCAAAGAATCAAGTTTTTCAACTTTATGCCTACATACTTCATTAATGGTTGGTTGCTGATATGGTAAAAAACCATGATTATGTTTTTGTAAAGTAGCCGACGCAGCATCTACATAATCAAGTAACTTGTCATTTTTAGATTTATATCCTAAACACAAGGCAATCGCAATGGTTTGGTCATTTTCTCCTAAAAAAAGTTCTTTCAAACGAGTTTTGTTTCCCTCGTTATCTTCTTCTTTAAAACAAACTTGCTGCATATTTACCAATATATGTATCATTTCATCCATGGTTATTTCCTTAGGCAAGATTTTGCAAGGATACTCTTTCATCGAAAATTTAGTAAGTATTTCTTTTTTATCACTTGTTTTTCTTTGATTGATTTTATAAATAGCACATTCATAAAATATTTCTTCCATTTTATATTATTGTTATATATTTTTGCTCGTCAGTATTATCAAAATAAAAGATAATGACTAAATATATGTCACAACCTAAGCAAAATATTGATATTGAATTGCCGCCTAATCTTCAAGTAAGTAAACCCGTATTTCAAAAAATGTTATTTTTAACAAATGCTTTAGAACAAGGTTGGACCATTAAAAAATCAAACGATTCTTTTATATTTACAAAGAAGCACGAAAATAAACGTGAAATATTTCAAGAAAATTATTTAGAAACATTTGTAGCTTCTAATTTTGTAAACAATGTGGGATTACCGGATTTTTTAAAGTAACTATCAATAAATAAATTTCTTAAAGGTAAATCGGTATTTTTACATTACAAATCTAAGGATTTTTTACAAAAATTGATTTAAAAATATTAATATTAATACCATTAATAATATTAATATGTTAGAACAATACCAAACAATCACAAAATATACATCTGGCAATGATGCTAGAAATGCTTGGAGCAAAAATATAACTACTGAAAATACTATTACTATTGAAAAATTTAACGAAACATGTGACAATAATTTTACTAAACTGGGAGATATAAAATTAGATTCTTCAGATAAACGACAATCTACATTAACAGTTGAAACAGATGATAATTCTAAATGGTCAGGAAAAAAAGAACATATTTATGCTATTGTAAGAGATGGACTTATTATGAAAATAGGAGGAACTCGTGATGGTATGAAAGGAAGATGGGGATCATATGGATGCGGATACTATGTACCGCAAAGAACAAAAAGGGATGGAACTGCGTATCCTGGTAAAATGTCTGTAACAAATGCATATTTATATCATACTATTGAAAAGGATTTACTTTATAATGATTCAAAATGGGAGTTTTGGACATGGGAATTACCAGTAATAAGGTTACCTGTAACTATTTTGAATGAAAATATTGATGTTATTGCACAAACATTTCATGCTTATGAATCTATTTGTATTAAAAAATTTAAAGAATTAACAGGGCATATACCACTTCTTTGTGATAATAGTGATCCTAATTATTAATTTACAAATTGGAAGATATATAATTTATTTCGTCTTGATTAATATTGAAATACTTGTATATTTTTTCATGATCTCCATCATAGTCAATAGCTGGTATAGGAAAACTTTGTAATATGCGTATGTTATTAAAGTTTCCCCATCTGCAAATATTATTGATAAATACATATAATGGATGTTCTAACATTAATTTATATTTTTCTGCTTCTTCTTTATTTTTACACATTATAAATACAATAGACTGTGTCATACCACAATTATCTACAAATACTTTATATTTGTCTGTTGTAGATATAAAAACTTTATATCCTTCCTGATATTTATGTGGACGTGATGCATATACTGTCTGTTTAGGTGTATGAATCAACTTATATTTATAAGTATCATCTTGAAATTCTTGAATAAATTGTTTCTTTGTATATTTATGTAGATCACTACTTGTCTTAATGTCGAATTTTTTCAAATCCTGATTATCAACAGTTTTTGATAATATATTTTGAACTATTTGATTGTATAATAGTGGAATGTATTTACGCTGTTTTGATAAAACAGAACTTAAATACTCTTCTTTCTTCCATATACCAGAAACATTAATATTTTTATAAAAAGGACGATTTTGAATTATATACCAGGTAAAACTAGAACCAATCTTTTTGAAATATTTTTTTGCGCTATGTATATCTAAATGAATTATTTGCAAAGATGTAATTAATTCAATTAACACATTTCTGTCGGCATAGGACATCCAATTATCCGGTGTAATAAATAATATATAACCTTCTGGTTTTAGTTGAGATAATGCTTTTTCAATAAAATCTTTAATTAGATTGTGATTTTTCGAAGCTCTTTTTCCGTTTTCTAAGATTTTTGCGTAAGGTGGATTAGCAACTATCAAATCGTATTTTTTTTCGTTATCAAACATAATGAAATCGTGATTAGTTATTTGCAATTTATATTTTTCATTGCAAAATACAGAACGTACATTTTCTAATCTACTTTCATTAATATCATTAAACTCTAATATTTGCTCTAATATTGTTTGTTTATCATGATACTTCAACAACTCAAACAAAATAGGAATACTAAAATTACCATTTCCACAACAAGGATCTAATATTGTTAAATCATTTTTTCTCCATAGTTCATCGGGAATTTTACTGATCATTTCACTTATACAATCTATTGGTGTGGGCTCATCATTACTAGATTTATATGTGCTCTTATCTATATTTAATGTTTCATCATAATATTTTTTTAATTCGTGAAAGTTTGATATATCCACTGAAAATTCTTGTGTGCATTGAGAATTAACTAACGAATTTTCACCGGACGACTCTAATGAAACATTTATCATATTTAAATTTTGTAATAAAAATATATTTAAATCAATTTTTAAATATACCTAATAATTAGAACTACCTAAAATTTCTAATTTTTTTGCTTTTTCAAGGACATCTTTTTCTTGTTTACTCATAAATTCATCCATTTTTATTTGAATGTCTTTATCTTGTGCTCCTAAAATACGACAAGCCAATAATCCAGCGTTTGCTGCATTATGAATGGCTACAGTTGCTACAGGAATTCCTTTTGGCATTTGTACAATGGATAAGAGTGAGTCATTGCCAGAAAGAGTACTTGATTTTACAGGAACACCAATAACAGGAAGACTAGTTAAGGAAGCTACCATTCCTGGTAGATGTGCCGCACCACCTGCACCTGCAATAATACATTGCAACCCTTTTTCAGCAGCATTTTGCGCATATGAATACATGCGAGATGGAGTACGATGTGCCGATACTATTGTTAATTCATATGGAATATTAAATTTTTGCAATATGTCCTCTGCATCTTTCATACAAGGTAGATCACTATCACTTCCCATAATTATTCCAACACGAGGATTCTTTGGAGTAACTGTTTTTGGTTCTATTATTTCAAAATCTTTGTCAGCAACTATTTTACCGATTATTTTATATGAATGATTAAATAACGATAAATCAATGCTACTATCTGCAATTAAGACATACCCTATACCACAATTAAATACATTCCATAATTCTTTTTCAGAAACACCTTTTTCTAGTAAATAATTACACCAATCGGGAAATTCAATCTTATCTAATTCTACATTCATTTGTTCTGGTAAAATTCTTCTCATATTTCCATCAAATCCTCCACCAGTAATATGACACATACCATGTAACTTATCATAACCAAAAACTTGCGTAAATGTTAATACTTCTTGCAAATAACACTTATGTGGTTTCAAAAATGTATCTATCATATCATCATCAATATTACCATCAATAATTTTATTAATAAGCGAATAACCGTTTGTATGTGGGCTTACTGAAGGTAAATTTATAACTATGTCTCCTGGTTTTATAGAATTAGAGAAAAAACGATTATCTTTTTTACCAACTATACACCCAATTAAATCTGTTTTATCTCGACCATAAATTAATGGCATTTCCGCTGTTTCTCCACCAAGTATGGGAAAAGGTCCATATCCTAAGCATGAATCTGTTACTCCTTGTATGAAATATTTAAATTCATTTAAATTTAATGAGTTTGTTCCAAAATAATCTAGGAAAAAGAGAGGATATGCTCCTTGTACTAAAATATCATTTATAGAATGTCCAACTATATCTTTTCCAAGATTATAATAAGCTTTTTCATTAAAAAATCTTTTTGCTAATACTGATTTTGTTCCTACTCCATCTATACTTGCAACAAGCGTATCATCTCCTAGTTTAAATTCACCACCAAAGGAACCGATTTCACTAACAACATTGTTATTGTAAGTAGAAAGTATATTTGTTTTGATGTTCTCAATGGCTTCATCACCATTTTTAATTGATACCCCTGCCTGTTCATATTTGGTTAAAAATTTGCGACCAATATCTTTGCGATAATGTAATCTACCATGTATTAATTTTATATCATTGTATACATTTTTGTAACATTCATATAGTTTGTTTGCTTTAGAAATACAGCATAAAGTACGTGATTTTAAAGAATAAGTGTGGTTATCAATCATTTTAACATTTCCATATATAATCTTATCAAAGTCACATTGTGAATCAAAATAAATGTCATATTCAGTATCATTATCTTTACATTTGGGATAGTTTTCAGGAACAGCATATAAACATATCATTGCATCTTTCGAAAAAGTAAAAGGTGTTTGTAATTTACCAGAAATAGTATTTAAACAGATAGAGTAAAAATTTGTTTCCAATAGCGATAATGCAATTATACATTCAGGGTCTCCAAATCTACAATTAAATTCAATAATATAAATTCCATTTTTTGTTTTTATGTAACTTCCGTATAATACACCTCGATATCCAACACATAATTTTTGTTGATGCTTCTGTTCATTTAATCTATAAATAACATTTTCATTTATTTTTTTTACAGTATTGATATCATTATCTGTTAAAAAAGGCAATGTATTATTTTCATCAATCACACAACCCATACCCCCAGTGTTGGGACCTTTATCGTTATCTAATAAACGTTTATTATCCTGCATAGGAGGAAAATGCTGTACATGATTGCTCCCATCAGTAATACTTAAAAAGGAAAATTCTTCTCCA
>MDTB01010224.1_pt1 | contig 10109 bp, 2 predicted proteins | sample 811161 | NCBI WGS metagenome assembly MDTB01 (sample SAMN05326650, study PRJNA326480) | marine metagenome | isolation source: seawater | place: Mediterranean Sea | collected 2009
ACGACTGTCAATTTTAATTCCATCCTTATCGTTAAAACCAAAGACATTTTCATATTTATCATCTCTTAAACCTATAAGCATGAAATAATATTCGTTGGTACGTTTTACTTCATTATCAAGATCTTTCTTTTTGCATTTGTAACAGAAGATATTGCAACAATAAAACTTGAAGGCAGTAAGCTTATTTGTCAACCATGTAAGAGATTGGTCCAGTCTGTTGCAACAAGTATCACTGTTTTCATAGTCATGTTCTTTCTCGCTATATTTTTTTATTTCTTGTTTCCATACAATAACATTTAATCCTGCTTTGTCTATTTTATCGTATGCATTTTTTACGATTTCTTTTGATTCTTTTTTCTTTTTCTTTTTCGTTTTCGCATCATAATCAGTAAATGTATTACCCCATACCAAACAAATATCAAATTGAGAAAGCCAATACTCACCTGGTTTAGCATCCTTTCTTTCCTTTGAGAAATGTTTTGCAATATCATGCAATGTTGGACTTCGCTCTGTATCCGGCATAAACCAATGAAAAGGTAATGACAGATTAAATGATGCATTGAGATCTTGAAACGCATCACGTTTTGTATGTTTTCTGTTTGGTAAATAATTCTCTTCTGCCTCATTTTCTGACACATTTTTCGCCATACTTTTATTTTCTTTACTTTCCTCCATGTTATCTCTCTCAAAGAAGGTTGATAAGAGTAGGTATAATAATAAATGTTTTTCTGTTTTTCCTTTTCCTTTTGTCTTGATCTCTCTATCCCAAATATCAATTGTAAATATAATATTTTGTGGAAGGTATATGTTATACAATGTGTACACGAAATATTATAAAATATGTATCTATTTATAAAATAAATATCAATTGTACATATAATATTTTGTGGAAGGTATATATCTAATATATGTTACAATGTGTACACGAAATATTATGTGTATATATCTATTTTAGATTTTAAAAAAATATTAATACCATTAAATATCATTGAAATGCACAAATGTGCAAATCATTATATATTTTATTTCTCATCTTTTTTTTTTTTCAAGTAAAACACTATATAGTATTTTAGAAAGTTTTAGACTACCCCCTTTTTCTTTTTCCCAGGCGGTTGTTGCCAATGCTATTCCTATGTTGTTATGATGCTATTCCCTTGCTAAAGGTGTTGTTCTGTTGTTTTTGCGAGTTGTTGTTTGTAAAAGCCATGATTTAGATTTCATCAATGTGCCAATGATGATGATCACCATTAAAAAACACTCACATATTTAATATTATTAATATTTTGTATTTTATGAATCACTTGTGAGTGAGTGTAAAGTGTGAGTGTGTAAGAGAGAGAGAGAGAGAGCGATTATTAATCACTTATATGTATATGAAAGCAAACCAATTAACAACGACATGAACAACAAATTAATCGCATCATTGTTCATTAAACAAATCCAGAAACATACAAATGTGGTACAAGCAAGTAGAACATTCACATCAGCAGCAACACGTGTAACCACATCAAGGGAAAATATCACTGAAGTATCTGCATCTACGGCTTGGGAAAATAATAATTATGAAAAACACATGCATATAAAATCCAATACTTTCTCGGATAAACGCTTTTTCACTGCAATAGCTGGAAATGGTAATAGTGGCTTTAATGTCGATAAATATGAAGAGAAATTAAAACAGTTGCAGGAAAAAGGTACACCACCAGAAACAATAGCACATTTTTTGCTTTCTAAAGACGTTAGAAATATAACAAGGTTAGGTTTATGGCAAACGCCTAATATTATTGGCAATAGCTATTATATACAAACAGTTGAAAATTTGTTAAATAAGTACTGGGATACAAATGATATAAACCATATATTATTAGCGCAGCGACTTGCATATGTAATAACAAATGAAAATGTAAATAATGATCGCCATGGTGCTATTATTACTAGTAGTCAAGAATTTGATCCGATAATATATGATCGAATAATTGATTTTTATTTTACAACAGGTAATGTACATGAAAGTAGAAATTTATTTCAGAAATTAATTGAGAAAGATAATGGTATTAATTTGAATTTAGATCGCGTCTTTCAATATCAAAATGGTATCAACAATTTAAATAACTTATTCAAAGATCTGAAAGCAACAGAGCAAGAGGAAGGGAGTGTTAATGAGCCATCCAAAATTATGCAAATTACTGTTGTGAATGATGAAAAGTTAATTAATGAGACGGTACATTCCTTCATGGTTGGTATAAATATATGTGAAACAAAAGATGAAATCCAACAATTGTTTTTAAGTACGATGGAACTAGTGAAGAAAATTGAGAATCATGGAGCTTTATCCAGTGAAAATGCAATAGCATGTTTTTATATGACAAAACATGCAATTAATTTACTTGGCGAAGATATCGATATGATTGAGATATATGATTTATATTTATATTTCTTATCATCTTTTTATTACCATCACAATAGTAGTCTTCATAGTGTTGCTGCTGATGGTGGTGGTGAGAATCCTCCTCATGATGGTACAAGCAATAATTTAAATATAAATCAAATGGTCAACGATGTAAATAATAAACCTAATAAAAAAGTCATGCAAGATATATTTAAAAAACTTGAGGTTTGTGTTAAAAAATCATTAGATGAAATGGAAAAATCTTCAAATAAAAAAGAATTTTTAGCTCGAAGAAATGCATTGTTAGATGCAAATAAAAAGAAATCAAGAAAATCATTGCTATCACGATTATTAGATATAACAAAAGGTGATCTCGATCGCAGTAATAACATGTCAAATATAACAATTACAGCTGACATCCCGGCAAAGAATAATGTATTAAATGAAGATATTTTTACCGTACTGTCCCAAAATGCTCCATACTTTGTGTCTGCAACGCTTCAAGAGCTTGAAGCAAGAGGTTTACAGCCAAATAAAACTACAGTTCAACACATGTTAAATCTTTTACATACAATGTACTTACATGAAAAACAGCATATTGCCATGAACAAGACAGGATCAATAATAAATACGGATATTTCTGCGTTACGTAAAGAATTTCACAAGGATTACGATAATTTTGTTGATGACAATAGGAAAGAATTTGTATCCTCATTCCTCGAGAAAATAGAACGGTATTCATTATCGGAAGAATTTAATAAAGAAGAATATACGTTTAATTCTGGAAAACTAGTTTCACAAAAGGTGCAAGAATTATTGCATGAATTTTGTAAACAGATTCCGGGTGTAGCATGTAAATCTAGAGGTTTCAATCTAGAGAATGCTGAGAAAACCGTTAAATATTGTCATTCTAGAAAAGAAGAACTCCTTGAATTTCTATGGAATGAACATGCGGAGACGTTAATTCAATCAATATGGAATAAGAATATGGCAAAGAATGCTGATATTGTTGAAAAGTTTTTCCCGCAATATAAGATTTTGGAAGAAGAGGTGGTGGAGAAAGAAGAAGTAGAAAACGATGATATTTTAGAGATTGAAGAAGTCAGTGCAGAGGTTATTGAGGAAGAAAAAATAATGACTGCTTCATCTATATCAAAAAAGAACGATAAATATGCAATGTACAAAACACTTGCAAACGAAATTTATACTAAGCTGAAATTCATGACTCCTCATGATAGACATGTTGAATTAAGTAAAATGTGTTACATTCGAGCTAGATTAATTGAAAACGAAGCTAGGCAGAATGATTTAGATGCGAAAAAAGCAGATATAGCAGCTAAAAAAGCAGCTCTAATTAATAAAAAGGCAGGGAAAACTATGGAACTTAAAAAACCTCGAATGACGTATTTTAAAAATTGTAGCCTTCAAACGAAAAGAAGCAAGTATTATGATTTAATTGTTGATGATTTATTGTCTATTAAGACATTAGATGATCGAAGCAAAGCTGAAAAACTTCAGAATATTGAAAATATTAATGATTATATAAGAAGTAGAATTAGGTTTAAAATGAAATGGACGAAAATTGATAATTATGCAATAGAGTATCATTATTTGTTTCGTACTGTGCAACGCCTAGAACATGCTATTGTTGGTTTCAAAGAGCGCGACAGTACATGGAATCCGCTCGAAATACGTATTATTCCACATAAACGATTAAATTATGCAGTAGCAATGAATGAATTGTCATCATTGGAAAATAGTATGTCCATTGATGAATTCTATTTCAAGAATTTAAACCTTCTTGTTAATGCAATCGATGAGTTAGGTATAACAGAAGATGATGGCTCCTTAGTAACAGCAAAAGGAAACATTGAAGAGAAAGAGGCAATTAAAGAGACGATTTCGAAATTGCAAAACCTCATACATCCTCAAACTGACCATGGAAAACTTGTTGCAGAGAAAAGAAAAGAAGTTGAAAAATATCAGACATATTTTTTAAGTAAAAGCGATGATGATCAAAATGAAATAAATTATGATACGAATATCGATTTTGAAGCTTTTCTTGATTTACACAATGCAAAATCGAAGAAGGGATATTTATCAAATGAAGCTCCAACTGATTGGAAATGTAAAGCATGTGGTACTAATAATAAATGGTATCGAGTATATTGTATTACAAAAAAATGTGGTCTTTCTCGAAAAGGTTTGAAACGTCGGAGTATTAACCGTAATCATGTTGAAACTTCTTCCAACAAGCACAACACAAAAAGCAAAAACAAAAATATAAAAATTTAAATTTATTTATTTTGAATAGTCTAATAAGTATACTGACGACTATAGGAGCTATTAGCAGTAATCTAGGTCCTAGACTTTTCACTGACTACTAGCTATCAGCATATACCGTGGCATAAACTGAAAAATACACCACTGTAACAAACTAATATATAATTTTACTGTATATAAAGAAACATACAGTGTAAGATATGAAAAGAAGAAGAATATAATAAATAATATAATACAAGACGATATACGATCAAATCATTATTATGGGTTCTGGCGCATCAAAATATGGCTCTGTTGAAGATGCATTAGCAGATGGAAAAACACAAGAGGAAATAGATGAATACTTAAATAATATTACAGATACTATTGTAAAATTACCAACAATAAAAACGACGACAGGAGAAGAAACAAATATTGAAAATGGAGAAGTATTGAAAAAACCATCAGCTTCTATAGAATTAGCGCCATTTGATATATCAAATAGGGGACGTACGATGCCAATGTTTTATTATTATGCGGATACATTAAATGCTAAATTATTAATCTCATCTTTGCAACAAACATTATTACGATATCCTGTATATTGTGGCAGATATGATACAACGAAAATGAAAATTAATTTAAATAATGAAGGTGTTCCATTCATGATAACAAATAGTAAAGGAAGTATTCATGAAGCTATTGAACATTTGTTGCCATCATTAGGTGACTCTATAGATTTAAGCCAGACTTGTTTATTCCAATCTGACCGCACTGATGCGTTGTTACATCCTGTACATAAAGAAAAGATGGATCCTGATTCTGGAAATCCAGATGCACCACTTATGGCTATTCGATGTTCATTTTTTGCGGAAGGTGGCGGAACTGCCATAGCAATATCATTACAACATGGTGCAGGTGATGCAGAATCACATATGGCTTTTATGGTTAGCTGGAGTCGTGTTTATAGAGGTTTAAATTTAGATGATCCAGTACCATTTCATGATCGCACAAAGTTTTTCACCAATAGTATTGATAATTTACTTGATATTGCTAATGGTAATGATGATGGTAGTGACAATGATAATGATGATAAAAAATATGAAGGATTAAATATTGATCGGATTAAAACAGTTCAACCTGGTGAAAAGTCGATGCCAGAATTTCTACCAGTAATGGGTCAAATTATGGGGAAAAACGTATGTGTAATACCAATGCATAAAACAACTTTAAATGACATGAAGTCAATTGCTAGTGAGGGATTAAATGGCTCGGACCGATATGTTTCAACAGATGATGTATTATCAGCAAAAATTTGGAGAGCAATGTGTAAAGTTCGGTGTAAGCAAGTTGGAGTAAATCTTAATGATGCTGATGAACAAACAACTTTAAATAGAGCTTTTAATATACGAAATCGCACCAATCCACCTTTACCAGAAGGTTATACTGGCAATGGTGTAACTAACATATCTTTGACCATGTCTGTAAACGAATTGTGTATCACATTGCCCATTCAGGAAATAGCATTGCGCTTACGTGCATCGATATTAAATCATACACATGAGAAGATTGTTACATTGGTTAAATACCATAAAAAAGAGCAAGTTAATGGAGCAAAAACACAAACTATTTTTGATGCAAAAGCTTTAACATTTATAATTTCAAGTTGGAATTTTCCAAAATCATCATGGGAATTGGCAGATTTTAATTCAAAACCAATATGCTATGATCATGCATGTATTGTTCCTGTCGTATGTGTACTTACACAGCGGGCAAATAGCGATGGTATGAATGTTTGGCATAGTGGTACAGAAGAGGCAGTCAATGAATTTGTTGCATTGATGAATGAAAATATTGAGGCAAAAAAAAAAACGGAGGAGGAGAAAACTGAGGAGTGAGGAGAGAGTATTACACATCAGCAGCAGTACATACGAAGAGCGTATTTGATGTGGACAATATTATATATACTCGTATGATACATACGACTAACACTAAATTTTTTTTATAAAAAATACAATAATCATACGACGCGCATATGCATATCATACGTATTTTTTTAAAATTTGATAGGGGTAAGATACAATCCGCTCTCATCAGCAAAAGCTTACACACCATAAAATTTTAACACACATGCATTTTCTCAGTACGTACTTCTTCGTACGTATATTATTATCACATACACACACACACATATATAGCCATTTTCGCGATGATACAATACAATGTGATTTCTGATAATAAATAAAAATATGAATGAAAAGGAAACTCCTTCCTTTTATCATTTTCTTCTTAAACCATCAATTTCTCTAACGTTTCAAAAACAAAAGGTCTCGATAACTTTTTTGTTTTCATTTTTGGTTGTGGACAAATATTTTCAAAGTATCCACCGGAATTACTTTTTAAGCATTGCATGGTTGGCTCACTTGATTTTTTTGCTGTGCCACTGCAATCTGCTGATTGATACATAGATTGAACCAAACTTTTTCCATCTTTACTACATGCAACTGTGGCACTACCACCACCTGTTGTTTGTAAACATTTACCTTGTTCAAATTTTCCTTCACGGCATCCAACAGAACAATTGGTATCGGAACATTGCTTTTGTTCAAACGCATCTGCTGGGACTGGTGCTGGACCAGGTGGCGGTGGGGAAATTCCCATAGCAAGGACCGTACTATCTTGTGCAGTAGTAATTGCAGCAGCATATGCTGTCGTTGGGTTGATGAAACTCATTTGCATAACTGCACCAATACCTTTCAATGCTGCTCCTTCTGTAAACGTTTTACCTCCATCTGTTGTATGCAATATATGACCTCCAGTTGAATCTGATACTGCAACCCATGCTTCCATTTCACTTAACATTTTCACATCCATACCACCACCACCGGTGCTTGCACCGAACGTATAAATTTCGTTCCATTTTTTACCTCCGTCCGTTGTTTTTAAAATATGAGCACCTGGATCTGTGGATCCATCTTGTGAATATCCTTCCGCAACAGCAATGCAAACATCTTCACTTGCACAATCAATTTCATTAAAATAAAATCTTCCAGTGTCGTTAAATTGAAGCTCCCATGTTTTACCACCATCTGTTGTTTTTGCAATAACAGCAGAATAACCACCTTCATCGCCATGGATATTTTCTTTATTGTTTAACTTTGGTGATTTCTTCACCAATTCAAGTTTCTTCGTTTTACGATTCATTCTTAAGCTTTGTGTTAAATAAAATAAATCAGATCCAATATCGCGCTGCTTCGAAACTCCTGGCCATGCCCCTCCCGTAACATACCATGTAGTTGGAGAAGGAAATGATCCATATCGTGCAAATGCACCCATTGGAACTTTTAGTGAATCCAATACATCAAATGAAGCAAAACTTACTCCACCATCTGTACTATAACCAACACCACCATCTTTGCCTAACTTTTCTGCACCCTGACCAACAAATGCATAGTGCCCCTTGCCCAAACTATATGCAGCTTGTGTTTGTAATACACCAAATTCATGTTTACTTTGTACATATGTCTTACCATCATTGGAGTGCCATGTGCCTCCAACACCTAATCCAACACCACCTACAAGACTTGATGTAGCACTTTCAGTTGCCATGGTCAATAACATATCAATTGGTAACGATTCATTTACCGTTTCTCTTTCTGTATTTCTGAAATGTTCATCGTAAGAGCGATAAACAGACATAGAATTATCTGGTGGTCCACCACTAACAAAACATTCTTTTGTTGATGCACATGATATACCAGTTAATAGTGAAATTGGGCAATCTTGAAAGAAAGGCGGTGTGAAAAGATCAAACCACCCTTTGTTTACTGAAGAGACTTCTTTTTTATTGGCACCTACAAACATAGTTTTAGTCGTAGCTGTTGCCTCATCTTGCTTCGATGCGCGATATTTTAATAATTGTACACCTGAACTTTCTGTCAATGCAACTGAATAACCAGATGCTGCACTAGTCATATCGAAGCTAAAAATATATAGTCCTTTTATTGCTTCTTTTGTAAACGTTTTACCACCATCAAGCGAATGCCAAAATCGACCTTCAAAATCAGCATATGTCATATGACCTCCAGAAACCCATATTTCCTTTTCAGAAAGCATACGTACGCTGACTAAAGAACATGCTGAATCTGTATCATGCATTGATTCAGACCAAGATTTTCCACCATCTGTAGTCAATAAAATTCTACAAGTATCACCTTCAACAACTGCTACACAATGATCATCACTAATGCAATGAATACCATTTGGATATATGTTATCACCTTTATTAATATTGTTGTATACCAATTCCCATGTCTTACCACAATCTGTTGTTTTTGAAATTGCAGCGGAAAAGCAATTTGATGCATCAACATTGCAATTTACTGGTTTGTCTCCGCCATTATTTTGACGTTTTTTATATGAAAATTCCATTTTTGATGTTTTTTTATTAATCCCAACATGCTTATTTAACATTTTGAAGGATGATGATTTGCTTGTTTCATCTGAATTCGATTCTGGAAATGTGCCAGAATTTACATACCATGTACATTCACTTGGATACGAACCATAACGAGCCAAATATGTCGTTAAGTTCAATTTTAAATCTCCTTTTTGTTCCCATTTTTTACCGTCTGTGCTAGTTGCTATCCCGCTAAATTTTTCTCCGGCTGTTGGAATAGCATATAATCCATCTTTTCCTGGAATAATACCAGCATCTTGTGCTGGTGAAAGGAATAAATTTTCTGAATTCGTGAAAGAATTACCATCTGTTGTATATGCTTGAAACAAAGCGCCGGAAATAACACCTTCCTTTTCATTTTTAACTGCAGATGCTAGGTATATATTGAAAGAGGCATTTCCCGGTAAAGGTTTCCAGGTAATACCAGAGTCTTCTGTTTTAATAATTACAGCACCAACACCATTTTCACCAGCTCCAGCCCAACCAGTTTTTCCATCTTTTGTAAATCCAACATCGATGACGCTTGTCTGCTCTTGAAACGAAGGGGAAGGTACAGGAACCCAATGCGTTGATGAAGGTGGTACAGGGACGTCATTATACGTACAAATACCAGAACCTTGTATGGACTTACATGTAGCGTTTTTTCCACATACATTATCAAATACTTCTGTGGATGGATTGCATACTAAAGCACAATATTTTGCACCAGAAGATGATGATAATGCACATTCTGGTTTCGCTGTTACCCCTGGTGGGACGTCCGTAGGACAATTGCCACTACTATCACATGGTGGGGAACAAAAATCCCCGGCTAAACCTTGAATTTTTACTGGTTGTTCATCTTTTTCACACCCACCATCGTTAGGGTCGCCATAATGTGCTGTTGCAGTAGACACAAGTACTGCTAATACGAGTAATAATGTTATCGATATTCCTTTCATATTTTTGTACGTGTACAATAATGATATGTTTGTATCTGTTATATTTGTTTTATAATAT
>MDTB01147879.1_pt1 | contig 10109 bp, 10 predicted proteins | sample 811161 | NCBI WGS metagenome assembly MDTB01 (sample SAMN05326650, study PRJNA326480) | marine metagenome | isolation source: seawater | place: Mediterranean Sea | collected 2009
AACAAGATTTTGTAATCGAAAAAGTTTTGGAATATAAAGACTGATGTGCGGAATTGTTGGACAGGTTAACTTTGACAATAGTCCCGTATCCCCCGTCGTTTTAAAGAGGATGACCGATGTAATTGAACACCGTGGACCAGATGGAGAAGGACATTGGATTAAAGAGGGAGTTGGGTTAGGACATCGCAGATTATCAATTATCGATCTTTCCCCAGCGGGCCACCAACCAATGATTTCTTCGGATAATAGGTATGTTCTGACCTATAATGGAGAGATTTACAATTTTCGTGAGTTACGAACTGAACTTGAAGCAAAAGGGTATTGCTTTCGTTCTCAAACCGATTCTGAAGTGGTATTGTACTCCTTAGCAGAGTGGGGGAGTGATGCTTTGCTTAAATTTAATGGTATGTTTGCCTTTGCATGTTGGGACCAAAAGAAAAAACACTTGATGCTTGCTCGCGATCGTTATGGCATCAAACCATTGTATTATTTTCAAAATAATCGAAAACTGGTTTTTGGTTCGGAGCAAAAAGCGATATTAAAGCAACCTGCTTTCGAAAAGAAGATAAATAAAAAAGCTTTATTCGAATATTTTACCTTTCAAAATATTTTTACTAATCAGACTTTGTTGGATGAAATTCATATTTTACCGGCCGGTCATTTCGCAATTCTTGATCTTGGTAAAAGCAATAAAGTTTTAAGGCAACACAGGTATTGGGATTACCATTTCAAAGAACCTGAAAAGGCTTTACCGGAAGAGGAGTATTTGGAAGAAATTGATCGATTATTTAAACAGGCTGTAAATCGACAACTTGTTAGTGATGTCGAGTTAGGTAGTTATTTGAGTGGAGGTATGGATTCTGGCTCTATTACCGCTGTTGGTGCTTTCCGTTTTCCATACCTTAAAACATTTACATGCGGATTTGATCTAAGTTCAGCATCAGGTATCGAACTTGCTTTTGATGAGCGTGCTAAAGCAGAAGCGATGTCGGCAAGATTCAAAACCGAGCACTACGAAATGGTTTTAAAGTCAGGTGATATGGAGAGATGCTTGCCTCAACTTGCTTGGCACCTTGAGGAACCGAGAGTAGGGCAAAGCTATCCAAATTTCTACGCCTCCAAGCTGGCTAGTAAGTTTGTTAAGGTTGTTCTTTCTGGAGCAGGGGGCGATGAACTATTTGGGGGATACCCCTGGAGGTATTTTCGTGGGGCAAATGCGAGGAACTTTGAGGATTACATTGACGAATACTATCTATACTGGCAGAGGTTGCTTTCCAATTCGTTACTTAAAGAAGTCTTCAATCCAATTTGGGAAGATGTTAAGGATGTATGGACAAGAGATATTTTTAAGAATGTATTTTCTAACCATTCCAATTCGTTGGAAAAGCCTGCCGATTACATAAATCATTCCTTATATTTCGAAGCTAAGACTTTCCTGCATGGTTTATTTGTAGTAGAAGACAAGTTGAGTATGTCTCATTCTCTCGAAACTCGTGTTCCGTTTATGGATAACGATTTAGTTGACTTTGCAATGAATTGTCCTGTTGGGCTGAAGTTACATAATTTGACCCAAATAAAAAAGATTAATGAAAACGATCTTACTTCTGTAGGAAGTAAAAGTTACAGGAGATCCAAAGAGGGAAAGCATATTTTGCGTAAGATGATGCTTAACCATGTGCCTTCATCAGTTGTGGAAGGTGAGAAAAGAGGGTTTTCTGCTCCTGATGCGAGTTGGTTTAAAGGAGAGAGTATTGATTTTGTAGAAAGTAAGTTAAAAAATGAAAGATCTCCAATTTTTGAGTTTTTAGATTTTAATACCGTTTCAAGACTTATTAGCGAACATGTTGATGGTAAACAAAACAGAAGGTTATTACTCTGGTCGCTATTGAATGTGAATCAATTTATGATTTGTTTCGAATAGCATTCAATTTCATGAAAATCGAGATTGTAAAAAATGGTGGAGCTGAAATTGAAGACTATATTTTAAACTCCAGGAACTCTTTGATTTACACAAATCCAGCTTTCATAAATTTGATCACATCACATCTTAATGCAACAAGTTGTTGGATGATTGCAAGAGACCCCAAAACAATTTGCGGAGCCCTGCCTTTTGTTGAAAGTCAAGCTGGAGAGTTTGGAACCGTTTTAAACTCACTCCCATTCTATGGAAGTAATGGAGGAGTTGTGCAGGAATTTCCTGATAATAAAATCAAGAAAATACTGATAAAAGATTTTTTTGTTTACGCGAATGAGCATGGGGTATGCTCTGCTACCATTGTCACAAACCCACTTCTAGAAGATAATCATATTTATGCTGATGTACTTGAGGACTGCATGATTGACCAAAGAATTGGGCAGATTACCCATCTACCTCAAACCCCTGAGGAAGTAATCAGACTGTTTGATGACCCAAGACCTCGAAACATTCGGAGAGCGATAAAAGAAAGAGTTTATGTAAATTGTGGGAATCATAGGGATTCCATTGAGTTTCTTTACAATTTACATGTAGAAAATATGAAAGCCATAGGTGGTCTGAGTAAGTCTTGGGATTTTTTTGAAAAATTACTTCTAGATGTACCTACGGAATTATGGTCGGTATATATCGGCACAATTGATGGAAAGCCGGTAGCAGCCTTGTTGTTGTTCTATTTTAACGGAACAGTTGAGTACTTTACACCAGTTATTCATTCAGAGCATAGAAATACCCAAGCCTTGGCCTTGATCATTTACGAAGCTATGAAAGACGCAGTAAAAATTAAAAAATGTAACAACTGGAACTGGGGAGGAACTTGGTTAAATCAAACCGGGGTCTACGACTTTAAAAAAAGGTGGGGAACAAAAGATTATCCTTATTTCTATTACACGAAATTGTTCCGCAAGGAGGTATTATTATCAAATAAGGACGCTTTGCTCGAAAATTATCCTGGATTTTTTGTATTACCCTTTAAGGAACTGAATAATAATTGAAAATGGATGAAAAAAAGAAAAATTTATTGATAGTTGGCACTGGTCCACAGGCCCAAATTGCAAGGGATTACTTTAGCGAGTTTACAAATTACAAAGTTGTTGGGTTCGCTTGTCATCGAGAATTTAAGAACATCGATGAAATTTATGGTTTACCTTTAGTCACAATTGAGAACTTACCTCAAGGTTACCCTCCAGATGATATCGAAGTATTTGTGGCGATTGGCTATAAAAAAATGAACAAAATAAGGCAGTCTGTTTTCATGGAAATTAAAAACTTAGGTTTTCGCTTTGCTAACTTCATCCACCCCCGAGCGACTGTATGTAAGACGGCTGAAATTGGAGAAAATGTATTCATCTTTGAAGATAATACTATTCAGCCATATGTCAGAATAGGAAAAAATACTGTTCTATGGAGCGGTAATCATGTTGGACACCATTCCGTCGTTGGGGATCATTGTTTCATTTCTTCACATGTTGTCATTTCTGGCTGCTGTAAAATTGGAAATAATGTCTTTATAGGCGTTAATGCCACATTTCATGATAGTATTACCATAGCTGAAGAATGTTTGATTGGAGCTGGTTCGCTCATTACTAAAGATACTAAGCCAAAAGAAGTTTATCTTACTCCTAAAACAAAATTATTTCCCAAGGACAGCGAAGCATTGGGATTCTAGGCAATGAAAGAGACCTTAGATAAAATTTCAAATCTTTATTCGGATAACTTCAAGCGGCATGGTGATCAGTCCGAAGCCGTGGGTTGGTCTACTAAACATTGTCAGCAATTACGTTTCGAAAAATTGACACAATCAATTTTGGACAAGGATACTTCCTGCTCAATCAATGATTATGGATGCGGATACGGAGCTCATCTGGAGTACCTTCTGAAGGAAAAATACTTGGTTTCTTGCTATAATGGGTACGATTTAAGTGAAGAAATGCTTATCAGTTCCAAAGAGCGTTTGAAAGACTTTGACGGTGAAGTTAACCTCATTAAATCCAGTGATATTTCCACCATGGCAGACTTCACTTTTGTTTCTGGAACTTTCAATGTAAGGTTCGAGTCAAGCTATGATAGGTGGAAGAAATTCATTGAGGAAACTCTCACTAGGATTAACGAGTTTTCTAAACTTGGATTCAGTTTTAATCTTTTGAGTAAGTATGTAGATTGGGAGGAAGCTCATCTATTTTATGGTGACCCTTGTTACTGGTTTGACTACTGCAAGAATAGTTTCTCCAAGCAAGTATCTCTTCTTCATGATTACCCTCTTTATGAATGGACTATTTTGGTAAGGAAATAATATGGAGTGGATAAAACTTGGAAAGATTTTCGAGGCAAATGGGCAACGGGATTGGATGCTTTCCCACACGGCTTGTCCCTCCCCGTATTTGGTTAATGATGATTTGCTGCGGGTTTATTTTGGTACTCGTGATTCGAAAAATAGTCCCAGTATCGGATTTGTTGAGTTTTACATCAATGACGGTTTTAATTTACGAATGATTCCAGAAAAACCCTGCCTCAAGCCAGGCGATTGGGGTTTTTTCGATGATAATGGTGTTTATCCCGGGCCGATCCTTTCCCATGGCAAAAAAATACGCCTTTATTACATGGGCCGATCCAACGGAACCCCTCCCCTTTATTACATGGCAATTGGATTGGCCGAAAGTGAAGATAATGGCTTGACCTTCTCTCGATTAAGCCCCGCTCCGGTCCTTGCGAGAAGTGCCGAAGACCCTTGGATGGTCACTACGCCATTCGTATTTAAGGAAAGTGAGAACCATTGGAAGATGTGGTACAGTTCCGGGATAGGGTGGGTCTCGAAATCACCCCCTAAATCGAAGTACCATGTAAAGTGTGCCGAGTCATCAAATGGTTTAGATTGGACTTCGACTGGTGTGGTTTCAATTCCTATCGATGGCAAGGAAACAAATTTGGCTTCTCCATGGTTTTGGCAAAAAGGTGAAAACTGGCATGGTCTGTATTGCGTAACCGGAGAGACCAAAGGTTACTCTATTTGCGAAGCGAAATCAAGTGATGGAATTTCGTGGCAAAAACTTGGAACACCTAGAGGTCTTGAGCGATCTTCTACCGGTTGGGATTCGAATTGTATGGCATATCCTTCTTCCTTTACCCACCAGGGTACTAGGTATTGCCTCTACTCTGGGAACGAGAATGGCAAGGGTGGAATTGGAGTTGCGAGACTTGAAGAATAGAGACATTTAGATTTGTGAGATTCATTCATTTTACTGAAATAGACCCGGCAATTCCTTCAACTTGGCAGGGAAAAAGCGTTCTTTCTTTTGATTTGGATTGGGCAATTGACGAGGTGCTTGAAGATACTCTTGACTTGATTATAGAGGCTAATATCAAGGCAACTTTATTCGTTACCCACGAAACTCCGATTCTAGATAAAATGAGAGAGACTTCTTTGATCTCATTAGGACTTCATCCCAATTTTAATCCACTATTTTCCGGAGAATCCTCTTCCCAGTCACCGGGTCGGATTATGTCGGATCTCAAGGGAATCGTTCCAGAGGCCAAGGTACTTCGCAGCCATTCGATGTCTCATAGCGGACGTTGGCTGAATATTTACAGAGAAATAGGCATCACCCATTTAAGCCAATACTACATGGGGGGTATAAAAAGTATTCAGCCCGTTAGGCATGTAAACGGTCTAGTTGAAGTTCCCGTTTATTTCGCTGATGACGGATATATTTTCGTTGAGGACCGCAAGGAGTGGAGCAATCCGTCTGTTGAAGAGATCACGAGCATATCCTCAAAGTCAGTAAAAGTATTTAATTTTCATCCAATACATGTCGCTTTAAATAGTTCAAGCTTCGTCACTTATGAGTCGAGCAAGTCTTCTCATCACAAATGGGACGCCATTACCGATATTCGTGGTTCCTCTTTTGGAATGCGGGACTTGCTTATGCGAATAATCCAAAAACAAAAAGGATCGTGAAATTTAGCCAAGACCAACTTCTAACCTACAAAAAAAAAGGTTTTCTTCTCCTCAAGGGTGCATTGAAAAAAGATTACCTTTCAGATATTCGACAGGAGGCAAAGAGCTGTTTTCTTCGTCAGATAGCTTATCGAGGTTACTCACTTAACATAGGGAATTCGGAAAAGGATTTTGAACAGGCATTATACAGGCTTTTTAGGGACGACTACGAAGCTTTTATCGGGGCCGCTAAATTATGCCAGCACGCTATAAGTTTATTCCGTCTTTCGGCAAGTGATGAAGTCATCAATCCTCTGCAAACACTTGGTATCAGGCAACCGGCAATATGTGTTAAGCCAATTATTTACTTTAACTCAAGGCATATTTCCAAAATTGAAGGTCACTATAAAACACCTGCTCATCAGGATTGGCGAAGTATGCAAGGAAGTCTAAATTCGGCAGTGGTTTGGATTCCTCTCATTGACATAAACAAGGATCTTGGGGCATTAGAGGTTATTCCTAGATCACACCTTAGGGGTTTATTGCCCACCGAACAAGATGAATGGTTTCGGCATATACGCCCCGATTTCATTAATGAAGATGATTTCGTCTCTTTGGAGGTAGAAGCTGGCGATATGGTAATCTTTAGTTCTTTTTTAATCCACAGATCAGGTAATAATAAAACTGAATCAATTCGATGGTCTATGCACTATCGTTACAATGATGCTGCGGAACAAACTTGGATTGACCGAAATTACATTCACCCCTATAGAGTTTACCATCCAGATCAGGGAATTGTTGATGAAAACTTTCCTTCAATCGGCCAACTTAAGGAAGTCTTTTAACTTTGCTCTCATTTACGAAGTAAGTGTAAAAATCATTTTGTCTTCTCACCATATAGGTAAGATCTTCTATGCAAACAAGTAGATTTAACTTCCGCGAAGAATATATTTGTAAGAAAATAATCGATAATTTACAGCTGGACTTAAAAGGTTTAAATATTCTTACAGAAGCAGCCAGTGGTTGCTATTCTTGGACTCCTATTTTATCAGCTCTAGCTGGAGCCAAGGTACAATGCTTAGGTAGAGATTCAGCACATGGATTATTTGAGGATAATAAGTCTAAAATTCTTAATCTTTCAGATAAATTAAATATAAATGATAAAATTAAGACGATTTCAAATGATCCGAATGAAACTCAACTTTCAGAAGTAAATATTGTTACTAATTCTGGACTTTTAAGACCTATCGGTAATTTTATTATTTCTAGACTAAACCCCAAAGCAGTTATTTCACTAATGTGGGAGACTTGGGAGTTCCGAGCATCAGATATCGATTTAAAATCTGCTCAAAACCATAAAATTCCCATTATTGGGACAAATGAAGATTTTATAGATATGCATGAATACAACGGCTACTATATGCTAAAACTACTTTTCGATATGAAAATTGAAGTTTATCATAATCATATAGTCATAATAGGTCATCGTCCTGCCTGTCATTGTATTGAATTATTCAAAAAAATGGGGGTTAGTTATACCTGGGTTTCGAGTCGGTATGAACATGACTCAAACTCATATCATTATGATGACATTGATATCTTACTAAATCTAGATCATATAGACGCAATTATTTTCGCTGATCATGAATCAAAAAAGCAAATCATTGGAACTGGCACCAAGGTTACATTTCAAGATTTAAAGGCTAAGTTTCCTCAGATACGCATTGGTCATGTATGTGGGGCTATCGATTTTAATGAATTAAAAAAATCAAACTTATTTTATCATCCTGCCGAAATCATGGATGTAGGTTTTATGTCATATCAACCAGATGAAATTGGCGCACAACCTGTTCTTGAATTATTTGGTGCAGGTTTAAAAGTTGGTGAACTAGCAGCAAAAGCAAGATTGAGTGGATTTTCACTGGAAGAAACCATTAAAACAACCGTCGATTATGGAATTGGACAGGATTTTGCCGGTGGTTTTATGAATTTCAAGGGCTAAAAAATGGATGATTTAGAGAAAGAATTAAAGCGATTACAGAAAAAACTTCGGAGCGAAACCCACAAGAAGTACGGTCGAGTAAACCCTTTTATCGAAGACATCACCGATTGGAAAGAAAGAGGAGAATTTCTGTTCGGTAAAGGCAAGAACATAACGGTTTACAACTCCTGCACTATGGTTGGAGACATCGAAGTTGGTGAAAATACCTGGATAGGACCATATACAGCGCTTGATGGTGGTAAATTAGGCATTCAGATTGGTTCAAATTGTTCGATTTCTTCTGGAGTGAACATTATCGGGCATGATTCAGTCAAATGGGCTTTATCAGGGGGAAAAATGCCCCATGAGTATGGGAAGATTGTAATTGGAAACAACTGTTTTGTAGGAACGAATGCGATGATCACAAAAGGAGTTATCGTGGGAAATCATTGCTTGATAGGTGCAAATGCAGTCGTTACAAAAAGCTGTCCAGATTTCTCAATTATCCTAGGCATACCGGGAAAAATTTGTGGAAAGGTTTTGAAAAAGGGTGATGAAATTGAACTTCAATATTTCTAGATTTGCCTGATTCACAGAGCCTGGTTTTGTTCGGTGCTTTTTTCGCCTTGATAGCGTTTATTTTTAGGTACCTAATAATCTATAAATCTCAAAATAATTTTGATGTATATGGCCATTTATACTTTATCAAACAAGTAAAGAAGGAAAGAAAAGGTCCTTTTACTTCAATTGAAACAAATATCTTAAAATCAGACAAATTTGACAATCCTTTTCTCTGGCACTGGTTTGTTGGCTTTTTACCAACAAGATTTGTAGCTAAATACAATAAATTTTTTAATCCAATACTAGATACTTTATATGTTATTCTAATCTATATATTTACGCTTAAACTAGGACTTCCAATTACCGATGTTTCACTGATTATCCTTTTGTATATAACTTCTCCACTATTTTTCACCAAACTTAATATCGGACCACGTTTACTCTTCACCCCAAGACTTTTTTCGGAAGTGCTGGTAAATATTTTTTTTGTTTTGACGATGTTACCCATTGGTCTAAGCGATGAGTTGAAAATAACCCTTGGGTCGGTGTGTGTTTTTTTGGTATTAGGCAGTTCTAAATTTGGACTACAAGCACTTCTTTTTCTAACACCTCTTATCTGCTTGTTCGACTCAGCATACATTCCTCTGATTTGTTTTTTAATCGGTTTTCTCGCGATTTTGATTCTTTCCAATTTCACTTTTGCGAGGTCGGTTAAAGTACAATTTTTACATTTAATTTGGTATTTTAAGAAAAACCTCGAAAAAAAAACCCCAGTTTCCAAACGAAACGATCTCAAAAGAATTTTTTACTTTGAGAATAATAAGAATCTATTTCAAAACTTCGTTCGAATTACAATTCGGTTGGTACAAGATTATACTTATTCTTCAATTCTTATAAAATTCCCCTGTTTTCTACTTTTTTTAATTCTTTTTATCCAATGCTTGGGTGCTGGCACCTATCCTTCTCTTGGTATCTATGATGGGCCAATATTTTCAAGTGCCATAGTTTTCACGCTTATTTCTTTGCCTATATTTTTATTCTTAGGTGAAGCTGAGCGTTATATAAGTCATGTCTCTTATTTCATTATTCTAGGGCTTGTAATCATCGCAAATAGTTTGTTTTTGCAATTCATTTTGCACATTTTAGTAGTTTATGGGCTTGTATACTTCTTGCTTGAGATATTCTTTCTTCGTGATCCAAGATTCCTACGAAATTCCGAAGATGAGAAATTCTTATCTTTTTTGAAAAAGCAAAATTCTTCTCTCAATCTCATTATATATCCATTTCATGCACTCAGCTTGTGGAGAGTGCTTTTGGAAACACCTGTAAAAGTACTTTACCCTTTTCATGTAAAGCAAGAAGTTAAGCATGTTATCAATGATCGATATTGTGCTGAATATCCGTATACGGATTTGAATTATCTAGATGAGATGGTCAGTGATTTAGGAATCAATATGCTTTTGCTAGATAAACGACAATTAGAAAGCAAGAATCCTGGTCTATGTATTGGTGATAATTGGAATGAACTTGATTTTGGCGGAGAATATTACTCGGTTTTTTCAAGAAAAGGTCTTGAAGTTATACTTTAATCTAGCCAAGGATATCCTAGGCTACGGTATATTTGCCGCGGTTTCCAAATGTTCGGGTCTCATCTTGCTACC
>MDTB01195147.1_pt1 | contig 10109 bp, 8 predicted proteins | sample 811161 | NCBI WGS metagenome assembly MDTB01 (sample SAMN05326650, study PRJNA326480) | marine metagenome | isolation source: seawater | place: Mediterranean Sea | collected 2009
GATATAATAAATATTCTAGATTAATATGAAACTTAATAAAGCATATAGCTGTGCTGAATTAAGTGTCATACTTGAAGCTAAATGTGAAAAAAATAAAAGCAATATTTTTGATACAATTTCTTCACTTACTAACCCGTCACAAAACTCATTAGGATTCATTTTTCAAGATAAAATTAGTAATGACTTGTCATTATTTTCAGGCCTAATCGTTAGTAATACTTTTGTTGAAGAGGTAGAAGAATCAGTTACCTTATTTAGGGTGGAAAATGTTAAGCATTCACTATCTTTATTACTTAACATGCTCTTTGATTCTTCTGATTATACAATGTCAGAAGATTATAATAACGTCACTATCGGAAAAAATGTAAAAATAGGAGAAGGATGTCGCATATACCCAGGGGTTTTTATAAATCATAATTGCTCCATAGGTAATAATGTCATTATTCATCCAAATGTTACTATAGGTTCAGATGGTTTTGGATTGTATAAAATTGATGGACTATGGAAGAAGATCCCTCATGTAGGATCAGTTGTTATTGAAGATGATGTTGAAATAGGTTCAAATACTACAATTGACAGAGGTATGCTAGATAATACAATTTTAAAGAGAAATTGTAAGATAGATAACTTGGTACATATTGCACATAATGTAACAGTTGGAAGTAATACAGCGATTGCTGCCTGCACTGGCATAGCTGGTAGTACTTCCATTGGAGATAATTGCACAATTGGTGGCGGTGTAGGTATAAATGGACATATAACAATCTGTGATAATGTAAATATCCATGGAATGTCTATGATAACAAAGCCTATTACAAAAGAGGGTGACTATGCATCTGCGCTTGCAGCTGATAGTGTTCGTAATTGGAGACGAAATCAAGTAATATTCAGAAATCTTTATAAAAAAAATAGGTAATATACATGAACATACAAAATTATTTACCACACCGCTATCCTTTTTTACTCATAGACAAAGTGATTGACATCAAAAAAAATGAATCTATTATTGCTCAAAAAAATGTAAGTTATAATGAGCCATTTTTTCAAGGGCATTTTCCTGATTATCCTGTTTTTCCTGGAGTATTACTTCTAGAGGCAATGGCACAAGCTACAGCCATTCTTGATATTGAAAGTAATGATCGTGATATGTCAAAACAGTTGTACTACTTTGTAGGTATAGATAAAGCAAGATTTAAAAAACAAGTAGTTCCTGGGGATATTATTATAATTAATGCTAAGCTAAATCAAAGTAAAAGTGATATTCATAAGTTTTCTTCAGAATGTCATGTAAATGATGAAGTTGTTTGTACATCTGAATTAATAGGTGCAATTCGATCAAAAAATGATAGACAGTAAATCTTTAATTCATGAATCAGCGTCTATTGCTGATAATGTAAAGATAGGCGCATATTCTATTATAGATAAAAATGTATCGATAGGTGAAGGTACAGTAATAAAAGAGCATGCCGTAATTAGAGAAAATACTACCATCGGTAAAAATAATTGTATCTATCAATTTGCAACTATTGGTGAAGAACCTCAAGATCTTAAATTTCATGATGAGCATACTACATGCATTATAGGAGATAATAACATCATACGTGAATACAGTAGCATTCATAGAGGAACTAAAGATGGTATCTCTAATACTAAAATAGGTAACAATAATTTGTTAATGGCATATACACATGTTGCACATGATTGCATTATTGAAAATGATTGCATCTTGTCAAATGCAGCTAGCTTAGCAGGGCATGTAAAAATAGAATCTAATGTTTCTCTTGGAGGATTTACTCTCGTACATCAGTTTTGCCACATTGGCAATCATGCCTTCTCGGGACTTGGTACTGTAATATCACAAGATGTTACACCGTATACCTTAATAGCAGGCAATCATGCCAAAGCTTATAAGATTAATTCCGAGGGTTTAAGGCGAAAAAACTTCGATGATAAATCCATAAGAGATTTAGAAAAATGTTTTAAAATTTTTATAAAATCTACTAAACCTCTTAATGAAAGATTATCTTTATTCAAAGGGCTTAATATTACCTGTAACCATGCAAATAGTTTTGTTGACTTTATAGTAAATAGCAAAAGAGGTATTACTAGATAGAATTTAACATGTTTTCAGCTATCTTACTTAGCTTTTCTGAAGACTGTATTGATAATTTGCTTCTTATTAATTTATATTTATCAATAATAGAATTTCTATATAATTCATCTTGATCAATCTTATTCAATTCAACCATGACATCAACTTGATCAGAATACGAAGGCTGAATGAATTCTTTCACAATTGGTTGAGAGCCAATGCTATTACCTAAGATAAGATTTACTAGTCCTATATATTTTACATTGACCAAGCTTTTCATGATCAGATATGAGAAATATGAAAGTTTATACATAATTATCATCGGAATTTCTAACATTGCTAGTTCAAGTGTAATTGTTCCCGATGCACACAGTGCCTTTTTACAATCATTAACTTTGTTTAAATCTTTTCCTGACACAAGATGTGCATGATATTCATAAGGTAATAAATTCTCAATGATTACTCTTGATGATTCATTGGCATAAAAAATCTTTATATTTTCTTTTTTATTTTTTTGAATGCAATCTATCATCAGATGGAGATTATTCTTTATTTCTGATTCTCTGCTTCCAGGGAATATACCTAAATCTATATTCCTTTGGCTATAGTCCTTAATTGAGTTCATTAAATCTGATCTTTTGCTGAGTGGATGTCCAACATATGTTATGTTGTTTGTATACTTTTTGAAGTAAACTTCTTCAAAAGGAAATATAACAGCTAAATGATCTATACATTTAATAAAAGTTTTAGCTCTTTTCTCTCTCCATGCCCATACTTGTGGTGCTATATAAAAGAGAACAGGTATTCCTAGGCTTCTAGCAAATTTAGCAATCTTCAAATTAAATTCTATATAATCTACTAGTATGATTAAATCAGGTTTATTTTTTTTTATATAACTTTTCGCTATTTTGAGGGCACGTAGTATTTCTTTGTATTTAGTAATTACTTCGATTATACCGACCACTGATATTTCTTCTGTATTATATATTATTTTGGTATTTGTCTTTTCTATTTCAGTTTGTCCAAAGGCATCAAAAAGAATATTAGGATTCATGCTGGAATGTTCTTTAATATAGTCAGCCGCATGATGATCACCAGATGGTTCACCAGCAATTATAAATATTCGTTTTTGATTATTCATAATTATTTAAAACTTCACTTATCTTTATTGCATATTTAATCGGTAATTCTGGATAGATAGGTATTGATAGACATTCTTTGGATACCTTTTCAACCATAGGTAATGACTCATATTTATTGTTTCTATAAGCATTATATTTATAGATAGGCATAGAATAATATATTCCATATGGTATATTATTTTTCTTTAAATGTAATTCGAGCTTTCTTCTATTCTTTACCCTTAGCGTAAACTGATTGAAAGTATGAACTGACTTCTTATAAGTAAAAGGTAATCTTAGCTTATCATTGTTAATTGTTTCAAAATATATCTTTGCGATTTTTTTTCTTTTCTTTATGAAGGACTCTAAATAATTTAATTTAATATTAAGAATTGCAGCTTGTATTTCATACAGTCTACTATTGTAACCAATTAAGTCATGCTGATTTCGTCTTATACCACCATGTGTCCTTAGTTTTTTAAGGATGTCATAATTTTTCTTAGATTTAACTACAACTAAACCTCCATCACCGAAGCATCCTAGATTTTTTGTTGGAAAGAAACTGTAACATCCCATATCACCATATGTACCAGTCTGTTTATTATTATAGACTGCACCAAACGATTGCGCACAGTCTTCAATATGTTTAATATTATGTTCTTTTGTAATCTTATTAATATTATCTAATTCACATGCTTGCCCAAATAAATTAACTGATAGAACGGCTTTGGTTTTCTTATTAATTAGTTTAGTAATATGTTTAGGGTTTATATTAAATGTATGTGGGTTTATATCAGCGAAGACTGGTTTTGCACCAACTAAGGATATTGATTCAGCAGTCGCAAAATAACTAAAGGGAGTCGTAATTATCTCATCACCTGTTTGAACTCCTAGCGCTCTCATTGATAAAACAAGCGCATCAGTACCTGAATTACAACTTAGTGCATATTTTCCATTTAAATATTTTTTTGTTTTTTCTTCAAATAGTGCAACATTTTCTCCTAATATATAGTTTCCAGACGAAAGTATATTTATTACTTTTTTATCAATAACTTTTCCAAATCGTTTGTATTGTTCTTTTAGATCAAATATTTTTATCATCCACTAAATCCCCTTTGATATTTTTTTTGCTACAATAAGAGCTTCTAACCCAGAGTTTCCTGTTGTCATTGATTTCTCTTTTCCTAGACACGTGTTTATAAAATTATTTATTTCATCATTTAGTGTATCTGTTTTTTTAAAATTAAAATTTTTTATTTTAAAGTTATTTTCTTTATCTTTATATATTTTTTTCAATTCATTATTTATAAAATCAATAGAATAATATGAATTATCAGAGAAGATCCTCATTTTTCTTTCATTTTTTCTACTTATTCTACTTGCCGTTAGATTAGCTACAATATTATCTTTAAATTTAATTCGTACATTCGCAATATCAGTTAAGTTGGTTAAAATCTTTTTTCCTGAGACTTCTATGTTTTCAATTTTTTTATTGACTAATGAAAGCACTATATCTATATCATGAATCATTAAATCCAGAACAACATCTACATCATTTGCTCTAGGATTAAATTGACATAACCTGTGTACTTCTATGAACTGAGGTTTACAGTTATTTCCTCTCAATTTACGTATCGCAGGGTTGAATTGCTCTAGATGACCTATCTGTAATACACATTTATTTTTTTTTGCAATTGCATTTAACTTTTTTGCTTGTGCAACAGTCTCTGTCATTGGTTTTTCTAACAACACATGTATCTTATTATCAAGAAAATATTTTGCTAGCTTGTAATGAGTTATAGTTGGTGTAACGATGGATACTGCATCTACTTTATCGATGATATCTTGATATTTTTCAAACATCATTACATTTTTTTCTTTTACGACAGAGTAATTCTTTGTGTCTGTATCTACAACAGATGTAAGATTTACTAGTTTGTTAGCTTTATACTTCTGATAATGAAATTTACCAAGATACCCTAAGCCTATGACTCCAATTCTAATTTTATTGTTTATCATATGTTAATTATACATCTTGGTTGGTAGAATGGTTATTATATACCATTATAGTGAAATCAAGAAAAATAATAGCAGGAGTAGATGAGGTTGGCAGAGGTAGTTTAGTAGGCTCTGTCTTTTCTGCTGCAGTTATCTTTGAACCATCGATTTATATTGAAAACCTAGTAGATTCAAAAAAACTTACTAAAAAAAATAGGATAAAATTATCTAATATTATTATTACTAATTCACTAAGCGTTTCGATTGGGGTGGCAACAAAGGATGAGATAGATGATATAAATATTCATCATGCGTCGCTTCTGTCCATGAAAAGAGCTGTAGAAAATCTTAGTATAACACCTGATAAAGTATATTTTGATGGTCTCTATGTTCCTGACTTAAACATAGAATCTCATGCTATAGTAAGAGGTGACAGCAAGATAAGAGAAATATCAGCTGCATCAATTATAGCGAAAGTAGCAAGAGATAATGAAATGACCCATCTAAATAAGATATTTTCAATCTATGACTTTATTAAGAATAAGGGTTATGGTACGCCTCGTCATTTAGAAGCAATATCATTTTTTGGAAAAACAATTCATCATCGTGAGTCATTTCTCAAATTATAATGAGTAATTTTACACACTTACATTTACATACATGTTACTCCTTAAGTAGTGGAACAATTAGAATTGATGATCTGATAAATATTGCAAAGAAAAATAAATTAAAATCTTTAGCACTTACAGATCATTTGAATATATTTGGCGCGGTCAAGTTTTACAATAAATGTATAGAAGCAAAAATAAAACCTATTCTTGGCTGTGAAATTCCCATTATATATAAAAATAATATGCCAATAGGTAACATAGTTTTACTTTGTATGAATATCGACGGATATTATAATCTTAATAAGATACTTTCTTTTATACATACATCAAGGTCAAGTTCCCTTGGAGCTAATATTGATCTTTTAGATAATTATAAATCTAATTTAATCTGCCTATCAGGAGGTAGAAATGGCATCTGTGGTCTTAATTCATTAACAAAGTCAGTATCAGATTCAGAAGATATCATAAAAGATATATCACAATTATTTTTGGATAAGTTTTACGTTGAGATTGACAAGACAGAACGTCAAAATGAAGATTTATATATTAATAAATCTTTATTAATTGCGTCAAAATTAAATCTTCCAGTAGTTGCAACTAATGATGTTTTATTTATTTCTGATTCTGACTACGAAGCTAATGAAGTTAAAGTAGCAATTAATCAAAAAACTAAACTTGATGATAGAATCAATCAAAACGATTATTCTCCAAATCAGTTTTTTAAAACAGAACAAGAAATGATTTCTTTATTTCCTAACTATCCGACATCAATTCAAAATATATCTGAAATTGTCAAAATGTGTAACACAAAACTTCCTGCTTTTAAATATCATTTACCTAAGTTCTCTAATCCATCAGAAAAGGATGATGTTACATATTTCAATGATTTATGTATAGATGGTTTAAATGAATATTTGGTAACCAAAAATTTAGATGAAGAAGTATATAAAAAAAGGCTTATTAGAGAAATTGATGTTATTCAATCAATGGGATTTGCAAGTTATTTCTTAATTGTTCAAGAATTTATTTTATGGGCAAAGAACAATGATGTTCCTGTTGGACCCGGAAGAGGATCAGGGGCAGGCTCATTAGTAGCCTTTGTTTTAGGAATTACAAATATTGATCCTATTAAATATAATCTTCTCTTTGAAAGATTCTTAAATCCTGAACGTATATCTATGCCAGATTTTGATATTGATTTTTGTATGAATAAAAGGCAAAAAGTAATAGATCACATTATATCGACATATGGTCAAGACAAGGTATCTCAAATTATCACCTACAGTACATTGTCAGCAAGAGCAGTAATTAGAGATGTTGGACGAGTTCTTGATTTCTCATATGGCTTTGTTGATTATATTGCTAAGCTAGTTCCTTTTTCTCTTGGTATTAAGATTGATGAAGCTTTAAAGGCAAGTAAAGAACTAGCAAAAGAGTATAAAACCAAAGAGGATGTAAGAACTATAATTGATCTTGCTAAGAAAATTGAAGGTCTACCCAGAGGAGTGGGCACTCACGCGGCTGGTATTGTTATATCTCCCTCAAATATTACAGATTTTATGCCTGTATATTCTCTTGAAGATAAAGATGAACTTATCACTCAGTTTGACAAAGATGATATTGAATCAATTGGCTTAGTCAAATTTGATATTCTAGGCCTAACAACATTAACTATTATTGATGAAGCTATAAAATTAATAATAAATAAAAATAAAAAATTTGATTTAAATTTAATACCCCTTGATGATATGAAGGTATTTAACCTCTTACAAAAAAAAATGACCACAGGAATATTCCAATTGGAATCATTAGGTATGAAAAAATATATGGCTCAACTTAAGCCAGATAAGTTTGAAGATATAGTTGCTCTTGTTGCCCTTTACAGACCAGGACCCTTAGGCACGAACATGGTTGATGATTTTATTGCTAATAAACATGGCCAAGATATTAAATATGAACATCCCCTTTTAGAGAGCATTCTTTCTGAGACCAATGGATTAATTCTTTATCAAGAACAAGTAATGGAGATAGCAAGATCACTCGGAAACTATTCTTTAGGTGATGCGGATTTACTAAGAAGAGCTATGGGAAAGAAAAAGCAGAAAGAGATGGAGACTCATAGATCTAGATTTGCATCTGGTTGCAAAGAAAACAACATAAACCAGACAATTTCAAAATCTATTTTTGACAAAATGGAAAAGTTTGCTGGTTATGGCTTTAATAAATCTCATTCTGTTGCATATGCAATGCTATCTTATCAGACAGCATACCTAAAGGCATACTACACAACTGAATTTTTTTCAGCAGCATTATCCTCTGATATGGATAACACTAGTAAGATTATCAACTTACTTGCTGCTTGTAAGCAAATGAATGTAAAAGTAAACCTCCCAGAGATTAATAATTCTAATTACAAGTTCTTGCCATTAGAGGAGGGTGTTATAAATTATGGATTTGGAGCTATAAAAGGTGTAGGAGAAACAGCAGCACATCATATAGAAGAGATTAGAATTAATAAAGGTAAGTTTAATTGTATTGAAGATTTCTGCTCAAAAGTTAACTTAACAATAGTAAATTCAGGAACAATTGAATCTTTAGTATGCTCAGGATGTTTTGATAATATTAGCAAAAAAACAAGATTAGAAAATCTTAAATCTCTTAATAATTATATATCTCAAGGACATAAAAAACAGATTGATAAAGCTTCAGGACAAAGCGAACTATTTTCAGAAAATCCTGATATTGTGTCTCTAAATGAAAAATTTGCTATGGAAAGATCATATAAACCAACAAATGAAGAATTAATCAAAGAGCGTAAGGTATTGGGATGTTACTTATCGAATCATCCAATAAATATATATAAAAAAGAGCTTTCTGAAATGAAACTCAAATCTCTCATGGAAATTAATAATACAATATTGAATTCATCAAATTCTAAATTTAATTCAATAATATCTGGTGTTATAATCAATTCAAGATCACAGAAGATTTCCAAAAATAAATTTATAACCATCTATAAAGTAGACGATGGTTCTCAACAAATAAACATTTCATTCTATGAAGATAAATATCTTAAATACAAGGATTCACTTCAAGAAGATCATATACTTTTTTTTAGTGGTGAAATATATATAGATGATTATGATTCTCAACTAAGTATGAGAGCTGAAAAGCTTTATACTCTCATTGAAGCACGAGAAAAATATTCTAAGCATCTTAGTATAGTTCTATCATCTGAGCTAATCTCAAAAGAAAAAATACATGATATAAAAAATATTATTGATAAGTATGATTCTGGAAAGACTAGAGTCATGCTTTCATACAAAACAAGAGATTTTATTGCTCCTATTAATTCAGATAAAGAAATTTACGTAAAGATTACTGATAGTCTAATATCTGATATAAAATCAATTACTGGTGATGATAGTGTCAGCATTAAATACCAATAGTATTTTTGTGTAATTTTCATATAATATATTGATGTCAGAATATAATCCTAACTATCTAGATTTCGAACAACCATTGCTTGATATTGAGAATAAAATAACAGCAATTAAAACTAGTGCAAGTGCATCTCAAAAAGATTTAAAAAAAATTGATAATCTTAAAATTGATTTAGATAAAAATATTTCTAAAATATTTTCATCTTTATCTGATTGGCAAATCTCTCAAATTGCTCGACATCCATTAAGACCATATACTCTGGACTATATTGAAAATATGTTTTCTAGTTTTACTGAAATACATGGTGACAGAATGTTTGGAGATGACAAAGCTATAATATGTGGTTTTGCAAAGCTCGATGATAAGCCATTTATGTTAATTGGACATCAAAAAGGAAGAGATTCAAAAGAAAAGGTTTTTAGAAACTTTGGAATGCCTAAACCTGAGGGCTATCGAAAAGCACTGAGAGCAATGAAATTAGCAGAAAAATTTAATATACCAATTCTAACATTTATAGATACACCAGGTGCTTACCCAGGCATTGACGCTGAATCTAGAAATCAAAGTATAGCAATTGCAGATAATTTATATGAAATGTCAAAACTAAAATGTCCAATTATCTCTGTTGTAATCGGAGAGGGGGGTTCAGGTGGAGCTCTAGCAATTGGAGTTTCAGATAGGCTTGCGATGCTTCAGTACAGTATCTACTCTGTAATCAGCCCCGAAGGTTGTGCATCTATATTATGGAAAGATGCATCCAAAGCTAGTATAGCTGCAGAAGCGTTATCAATTACATCTGATAAACTCCTTAATCATGAATTGATTGATAGAATTATCCCAGAA
>MDTB01214297.1_pt1 | contig 10109 bp, 5 predicted proteins | sample 811161 | NCBI WGS metagenome assembly MDTB01 (sample SAMN05326650, study PRJNA326480) | marine metagenome | isolation source: seawater | place: Mediterranean Sea | collected 2009
AACCGGGTGATGGTTTCTACATTAATGCCAAATAGCTCCATGCGATCTTTGAAGGTCTGTCCGTGCTGTTCTGCGAGAATAGTAGTTGGGGCCATTACGGCCACCTGCCTGTCTCCATCTACTATCATTTTAAAGGCCGCTCTCATAGCAACCTCAGTTTTTCCGTAGCCAACATCACCACATAGCAGCCGGTCCATCGGTTTTTTTTGCATTAGATCATGTTCGATAGCTTGTATAGCACTGAGTTGGTCTTCAGTCTCTTCGTAGGCAAAACTCTTGTAAAATTCAATGGTCTCTTTTGAATTTTCGTTGCATTGATACCCAATTTCAGTTTGTCTCTTAGCCTCAAGTTCTAAAAGTTCTTTAGCGTAGCCAATGATAGCTTGGCTCGCTTTTACTTTTGCGCTTTGCCATTTTTTTGATCCTATCTTGTGAAGCTCCACTTTTTCACTTTCAGCTCCAATATATCGGCTCAAGAGGTGTGATTGATGAATAGGGACGTAGAGTTTTGAGCGCTGTGCATATTCGATAACAAAAAACTCTTGTTGTTTGCCCTCATGGTCTTTTTGCTTTTCGATACCGATATATTTACCAATACCGCTATGAAAGTGTACAACTAGATCACCGAAGGATAATTCGTGAAAGTCTGACAGGGGAACATGATGGGTTGATCGAATTTTTTTTCGAATGAGTTTTTTTCTTTTCGTGAATTCACTGTATGGCAGAACTACCGCTGTGTCAGCAAGAACAAAAGCTTGAGATATATAACCCTGTTTCAGCTCTACTTGAAGGCCCTGCGTCACAACTTCGAGATACTCTTTTTCTTTTTGATTTTCGTAGACCCCAAGGCACTGAAGGTTTAAAAGAGAAAGCTGTTCGTAAATAGCTTTAGCCCTTTGGTCCATTGAATCAGCCTCATAGAGCGTATCAAGGCTTATGCAAGGTATATGCAGCATGTGGGCTTTAATATTTTGGAGACAAAGCTCGAACTCAATCTCAGTTTTTTTATTCGTGAATTGTGAGCTGAGTTTTTCAAAGGGGGTATGGCTTAAAAACAGTGGATGTCTCTCAAATGGTAATTGATCTAGGATTTTAAGCTCTAAAGCTATGTTCTCCAGTTGCTCTAGCTCTTCAAAAATTAGGATTGGATCTTTAAAATACTCGAGAATAGAAACCTTATTACTCTCATTTTTCTGCAGAGAAATTTCAGTTTGCGAAATTAATTTATTTGTTTTTTGACTAGCTACGTCAAAGGTTTTAATTTCCTCGAGTGTTTCATCAAAAAACTCGAGTCGGATGGGCTCGAGTTTACTAATGCCAAAAAAATCGATGATACAGCCGCGTACTGCATATTGACCTTTGTCTTGAACGAGTCGCTCTTTTTGATAGCCACCTTTTTCGAGGACCTCGATTACCTCTTCAAAGAGATATTCTTGCCCGGCTTTGAGTCGAAAAAAAAGGCTTTGCAGTGTTTTTGGGTGGGGAAGTGTTTTGTCTAACAGTTCTGGGGGTGCTAAGATGATGCTTGGTTTTTTAGTGTCGAGTAATTTTTTGAGTGCTTCAGTATTGTGACCTATTGAGTCGAGTGAGGTGGCCAATGAGCTTTCAAGACTGACAAGCTCGTTGGTGAAAAATTCTAGATTAGCTCTGATTTCCTGTTTTGCACCAATCACGAGTACATTTTTTTTTTGCATGCAAAAGAGCGTTTGAATGATAAGAGCTCGAATAGCAGGGTTTTTTTCGTAAAGAGCTAGGTGTTTTTTTCCGATAGTCCCTTGAAGTTCCTGAAAAAAAGGCCATGATTGTAATTTTTTAAACACGTGATTGTATGTATGTTATGATTTGACTGAAGGCATGATCGAACCCTTGTGGGTTTTTGCCGGACGCCTGCGCATTTTTGGCATTACCACCACCACCACCTTGTATAAGCTTGCTAAGCTCTTGCATAATTTCTTTAGCATTTATTTTTTCACATAAAGATGGATTGACACGAAGAGTTAGTTGTGCACGGCCCTCGATAATAGAGGCTATAAGGACCACTCCATTGGTAAGATTTTGTAGTAGTGAGTCAATAACCGAATTAAGGGTGTCCCTAGACAGATTGAGTTTTGCTGTGACAAGCTCAACTTGACCAATCGTTTTTTTTATTTTGAACAAGCTCTTGAATAGCACTTTTTGCAATTTGCTTTTCAAGACCTTTAATTTGCTCTTTTTGTATTTTAGCTTGGTTTAGCTGGTAGTCAATTTTACTCATGATCTTGGCCTGTGGTGCTGCCAGTTTTAATTCAAGCTCATGCATAAAATTTTGCAGGTTTTCGACAAAATTAAAACTTTCGTTTGCACAAACAGCCTCGATTCTTCTTATGCCGGCTGCAAGGCCACCTTCTTTAGAAATTTTAAACATACCTAGATTACTCAGTTGGTTGGTATGAGTGCCGCCACAAAGCTCTTTAGAAAAATCGATATCCACAAGACGCACTGTGTCGCTATATTTTTCCCCAAACAACTGTTTAATATCATCGCGTTTTTGTACATCACTGTAGGCCATCTCGCGTGTAGCGACTTTTGTGTTCTCTTCAATTTTTTCTTGGATGAGCCTCTCTGTCGCTTGAATTTGTTCGAATGTGATTGGTTTAGGGTGGGTTATGTCAAGTCTTAGTCGCTCGTGATCAACATATGAGCCTGCTTGCGTAATGTGATCGCCTAGTACTTTTTCTAGTGCCCAGTGTAGCAGGTGCACAGCAGTATGGTGTCGCTCTGTTCGCCTTCTTACCTTTGTTTCAATTTTTGCATCTACAGGCTCGCCTGCTAGAAGGGTCCCCTTTGTGAGCGTTCCGTAGTGTAGAGTCAGTCCTGGGTAGGGGCTTTTAGTTTCGACCACCTCAAAGTTCGCTGTATTGTGTGCAATACTGCCCGTGTCAGATACTTGCCCGCCACTTTCTGCATAAAAAGGTGTTTTATTTAAGACAAGACCTGCTTTTGAGCCAGCCTCGAGTTTGTCAACAAATGTATCGCCAACTAAAATACCTTCAATACTAGCCTTTAACTCGTCTTGTTCATACCCTAAAAACTCGGTTTTTTCGTGGTCTTTTAGGAAATCTTCATAGCATTTAGAGGTAACCTCTTGCACTACCTGTCCACGACTTTTGCGACTTAGTTCTTTGGCTTTTTGCTCGAGGAGCTCAAAAGCTTCAAGGTGAACACTGCAATCATTGTCTTTTGCGATCAAAAGAATCTCTTCGAGTGGAAAGCCGTAGGTGTCTTTTAGCTTGAAGGCATCCTCTCCACTGATTTCATGATCCTTAGCTTTAGCCTTTTCAATAATTGAGCCTAGGATATTACCCCCGCGTCTGAGTGTCTCAAAAAAACTAGCTTGTTCATCTTCTAGTGTCTTACAAATAAGCTCCTTTGCATTCTTAAGTTCTGGGTAGTCATCGCCCATACTATTAAAAAGGGGGTCGAACAGCTTATGCATAAAGGGGGATTCAAGGCCAAGCCTTTTTGCGTAGCGCGTAGCACGACGTATAATTTTTCTAAGGACGTAGCCTCTGTCGCTATTGCCGGGCATGGCCTTATCACAAATAGAAAAGCATATTGCTCTCATATGATCGGCAATAACGTGAAAGCAAGGTGCTAATTCGCTCTTTTTTTCATATTTATGACCACTTAAAGTTTCAATGGTTTGAATCATTGGCATAAAAAGATCTGACTCAAATACCGTATCATTATCATTGAGCAACGTGATGACGCGCTCTAATCCCATGCCAGTATCGATTGAGGGCTTCGCTAGTGGTGTAAGCTCTCCAGTTTCTTGCCTATTGTATGTCATAAACACAAGGTTATAAAACTCTGCATATCTCTCACCTGTAGTATCTTCGAGTGGACTTTTTGCTGTACCGTAGCTTGGCCCACGATCATATAATAGCTCTGAGCAAGGCCCACATGGCCCTACTGCTCCCATTGACCAAAAGTTTTCTTTTGCATCCATGCGAACAATTCTGTTTTCAGGCATATGTTTTTTCCAAAGCTCATAAGCTTCATCATCTTTTTCGTATACGGAGATCCATAGTTTCCCCATGTCGATTTTTAAGACATCTCGTACAAGCTCAAAGGCATAATCGATTGCCTCCTTTTTGAAATAATCACCAAAAGAAAAATTGCCGAGCATTTCAAATAATGTAAGGTGTCTTGATGTATGTCCCACATTATCAAGGTCGTTATGCTTTCCTCCTACTCGTATGCATTTTTGGCTGCTGGTTGCTCTTGAGCTAGATGATTTTTGCTTTCCCAAGAATATATCTTTAAAAGGGTTCATTCCTGCATTGACAAAAAGAAGGGTAGGGTCATTATTAGGGATAACACTAGCTGAAGGGCTGATTTTATGCCCTTTTTGCTCGTAAAATTCTAAGAAGGCTTTTCTTAAGGTTTTGGAATTATGCATAAAAAAAATCCTTGATAAGATACGCTTTTAGGGATAAAATATAGTCGAAACTATTTTATAATGCAAGAAGAGCTTCTGTAATACACAGAGTTAAAAAGAGGGGATAATGGATTCAAAACAAGAAGAGATACTTAAAAAGATTGCAAATACTATACGAGCTTTATCGATAGAGGGAGTTCAAAAGGCAAATTCTGGTCATCCAGGACTACCGCTTGGCTGTGCTGAGCTCGGTGCTTATCTTTATGGCAGTTTTATGAAACATAATCCAAAAAACCCCGATTGGTTTAATCGAGATCGTATGGTCTTGTCTGCGGGACATGGTTCAATGTGGCTCTATTCATGTATGCACCTTGCAGGCTTTGAGTCTTTGCCAATGGATCAATTGAAGAAATTCCGTCAATTAAAATCTAAAACACCAGGTCATCCAGAGCATCTTGATACTAAAGGAGTTGAGGTTACAACCGGTCCTCTTGGACAGGGAGTAGGTAATGCTGTTGGTATGGCGCTTGGCCTGAAGATGCTTGCCCATAAATTCAACCAACCCGGCTTTGAAATTTTTAGCAATAAGGTGTTTTGTCTAGCCGGTGATGGGTGCTTGATGGAAGGGGTGAGCCACGAGGCTTGCTCGTTGGGTGGCCATCTTGATTTAAACAACCTGATTCTTTTGTATGATGATAATAAGGTTACGCTCGATGGATTTTTCTCACAAAGCTCTTCGGAAAATGTGGGGGAGCGATTTAAGGCTTATGGATGGGAAGTCTATGATATTAAGGATGGTAATGATCTAAAGCAAATTGATGCAGCATTTAAAATGATTAAAAATCAAACAAAGCCACTTTTGATAAGGTGCCATACGGTGATAGGTAAGGGGTCTCCAAATAAGGAGGGGACCAATAGTGTGCATGGATCACCACTTGGGCCTGAAGAGCTTGAGTTAACTAAGAAGAATTTGGGCCTTCAAGAAAAGGAGTTTTTTGTAGAAGATGAGGTGCTAGACTTTTTTAAGCAAAGGCTTAAAAAGGATCAAGACGATGAAAATGAGCATAAAAAACTCCTTGTAGAATATCAAAAAAAGCATCCTGATTTATTTAAAGAGCTCGAGGCAATGAAGAGTCAAAACCTCTCAGCTGACCTAAAAGATGCGATTGATAATATCGAAATGGGTCAAAAAGAGAGTGGTAGAAAGGCGGGTCAAAAAGTATTGCAGGTATTAGCAGATAAGCACCCTGCTTTAATTGGAGGCTCAGCTGATCTTTCCACTTCGGACTGCACGATGCTCAAAAAATATCCAATTGTCTCAAGAGGGGATTTTGCTGGTAGGAATATAAAGTATGGTATTCGTGAATTTGGTATGGCGGCAATGGCTAATGGTTTATCGACACTTGGCTTCTTTAGGCCTTTTGTGGGTACATTTTTTTGCTTTTCAGATTATATGAAAAATGCAGTGAGGCTCGCTGCACTCTCGAATCATCCAGTAACATTTGTATACACACATGACTCAATTTGCCTTGGTGAGGATGGTCCGACGCACCAGCCAGTTGAGCATCTATCTGGCCTTCGAGCAATGCCGAACCTACACTTGTTTCGTCCCGGCGATGCTAACGAGGTTAAGGACTCTTGGTATTGGATTATTTCCCATAATGGCCCCGCCGCGATTGTCTTAACAAGGCAAGATCTTCCAACACTAGCGCAGACAGCTTCAGTTACTTTTGATAACGGTGTTTCTAAAGGGGCCTATATCCTCGAAAAGGAGAAAGGCTCATCAATTGACTATACCTTGATCGCTACAGGTTCTGAATTGAGCCTTGCCCTTGAGGTTTCAGCTGATTTACAAAAAAATGGCAAACATGTTCGTATAGTCTCTATGCCGTGTATGGAGCTTTTTGAAGAGCAATCGCAGAGCTATAAAGATAGTGTTCTCGGTGGGGATATAGGTACGAGAGTAAGTATTGAAGCGGGTTCATCTTTTGGTTGGTCTCGCTACACAGGTCTAGATGGGATTAATATCAGCATAGATACATTTGGCCAATCTGCTCCTATTAAGGATGTCCTTGATTATTTTGGTTTTACAAAAGAGAAGATTATTCAAAAGATTGAATCTTATAAACAAAATGCAAAATTTGCTTAAGTGGGCTCTGTTTATCATTATCTATGATAGCCGTATAGATTATTGTATGTTTTGATTGATTAAAAAGACCCTTTTAGTTAGCATATAACGCAATGTATTTAGGTTTTATGTAAAGCATAGAGTAAAGAGCTAAGCTAGACACCTATTGTTAATTTTGTTAAATTTTTGTAGATGAATCTTTAGTCGCCATGTATTTTGAGGTATAGCGATAGGATGGATCTTAATTGTAGTAGTAATAATATGCAGTGTTTACATAGTTGGAACGAATTGGAGCAGATTCGACCAATCCAAGAGACTAATCCAACTATTAATGGCGATCTGGCATCACGTTTATGTAATGATCTTGAGCTTGTTTATCATACTTCTGATGAGCAGATAAATCGAGCGATACTTGAACGTGTTTTCAATGCCGCAAAGCAAGAATTGGGTAAAATACATCCAGTAGTAGCATCACGTTTTTATCAAAACTTATTCCTAGTTGGCAGAAAGTTCGATATAATACCAATGAAGGGTCCTATGCAGGAGCTTCTGATCAACGATCCTCAGCTTCATATTAATCTGATTTACGTTGCATCATTATGTTATCTTGCCTGTTTTAATTTTTTAATAGGCTTTATAGATCAAGCTAGGCACCTAGAAAATTTTGTGTCAAAGGACATGCAAGAGCCAGTTATTACCCTTAGATTTGGCTTTAATATCAAAATAGAGCACTTAATAGATTTATTAGTTAGGTCTGTTATTTCACGATACGATTTTCTTAATGCTCCTTGTGATCTGCCAGAGGGGCGCATTACTTTAATAGATGGAATACAAAGATGTAGATTTGATTTTGTTGTAATGCAGATCCAAATTATAGAAAAAATAATTGATAGCCATACTGATTGGTCGGAATTCATTGATCTGGATAAAACTAATGTTAAATTTGATTTGAGATCATTGTATAGAGGTTCTATTATTCAACTAGAAGATACAATAGCTGAAATAGAAAAGAGAGATGATATCACTGCAAGTGCTGAATTTATTGGGTTCACAAGTGATAAAAAATACAATATAGCGTTTCTAAAAGATATGTTATTTTGGCATAAAATGTTTTTTGATATTGAATCAAATGAAAGTTAAATAAAGTCAAAGAAAGATCTTCCAAGGATTTTTGAGCTTTTTTGGGTTTGCAAAAGAGAGCATTGATCAAAAGATTCTATCTAACAGACAGCTCCCATCAGAGCATGCTTATGAATTGGTTAATTCATGGCATATAATGGTTATACAATCAAACTTTTTCTACTATAATATTTTTTGTATTAAATGTTTTAGAAAATTATGATTTAGTTTATTATTTTCCTTTAAATTAAATTATAATTTATGATCATATGACTGTATCTCTCGTCAATAACGATATACCATCGCGTTTTTCAAATGATGTTAGAAGTAGTGTTGAGACGGACCCTGCTTTCTTTATTAAAGTCATTACCCTAATAAAGCACTTTTCGTACGATCAAAATCATATAAATCAGATAAATCATAGACAGTATTGTTTGTTTATTGGGATGGAATTAGAACAATATGTCTATAAAACACAAGAGCCAGAGGGTAAAAAAAACCTTCTTTTTACTACTGCTACCTGCTATTTTTATTGTTTAAGATCTATAAAAAATAGCAGTTTTGTGACTGACGAGGTTCTAAATCTATTTCCTATCCGTGATTTAGGCATTTCGCTTCTTCGATGTACAGAACATTTGTATTCCTTGCACCGACTAACGGACTCTCTACTGCCGAACAATTCATCTTTTTATTTTGCGCCTGATAATACTAATTATAGTTCTAATGACCTCTTGTTTTGTTTGATTCAAGCGCTGCTCTACAATGCCGATTGCATGGTCATGATGGATGATTTTAGGGAAATTATTTTTTTTCAACGAGAATGTGGTTTTATAGAATTAATAGCTACTGGGTGTGAATATATGCACTCTCTTTTAGATACAACTCGAACGCAACAAAATTTTTATAAGGATACGTTAGGATTTTTTACGATTAGTGATATGGAATTGATTATGGGAAAGCTGCTAGAGAATTTGGAGCAAAATATGGATTTATTACAAGGGAGTTCTATTAGACCAGACCTTAAAAAATCTATTGCCAAATGGGTCATTGAATATAAGCAAGACTCAAGTAGTACCAATAAGGCATATGATATTTAAAAATTGCGGATAATCAATAAAAGCAGTTTTAAGATCGACGAAAAAAGGTGCTTAAAAGTCGAGTCTTGGGTATCCTTGTTAGATGTTAAGATATTTTTTAACCTGCATAATTTTTTCTATACTCGTTTGTGATGAGACCCTTGATAACCTTGAGTCAACGCTAGATCCTCTTGCATTTAATAGTCAAATTGGTAACGACTGCCAGCGCTCTATTTATATTAATATTGTAAAACAAATCTCTGATAATGACGATCAGAATGAGATTTTTGTGCGATTGTATACTCCTGTTCTCAACCCAGACGAGATTACGTCCATTGAAACGGGCAACCTGGCTAGTATTTCATTAGCATCGAGCTTTATTGAGGCTAAGTTATCTGACATTCTTCGAAATGGCGGTATTTTTGTACCCGTTGAGATCGAGTTTAAGCCTAACACAAATCAGCTAACAGAAAACCAAGGTTACGCGATACAGCTGTCAGGGGTTAATCAAAATATAGAGATGGATCTATCAAATCCTAATTATCTAAAGCTGCCATCTGTTTTAATTGAACTGAATATGTATAATCAGCAGATTATAGCAACCAATCCCAATCGAAGCCAGTCAGATTCAAATGCGATTAATGAAGGCAAAATACCTATTGTCTATGCCGAATTTTTAAAATTCATGAAGCCTTTACCTGTTTGGTTTCTCAATAACCTTATTTATTTAAGTAGGGATATGACCAGTAAAACCATCCTAAAGGTTGACGCAAAAGATAAAACTACAAAAAAAATTCGCTTTGATTTTTTTCTGCCTGCTTGCGGGCTTGAGTTATTGAGCGAAGGGACCTATTCATATAGCTACTTAATAGCGATGAAACCGCGGCTTTTGTCTACAATCGATGAGTTCATTGCTACTAAGACCGATGATTTTGAGGATTTTCAACAGCAGATTAATTATTATACATTTAATCTAGGAACGATCGAAGGTGAACTTGAAAATAGGAATCAGCTCTATACCCTAAGCTCAAGTGAAAAAGCGATTTTTACGATGCATGCTTTTGATCTTACTAAAAAAAGAATCCTTCAAACTCTTATTTTTTTAGCCAATCTTGAAGAGGTTAAGCGGTTGTTGCCCAATACAAGTGCCACTACAACCTTTTTATCGAGCATAGACACTTTGATTTCTACCTACCAAGATAGTTTTAGACTTGTTTATATTCCCGAGTACATACAGTTTTTACAAGTCCTTGATCCTTCAATTATTTCATATAATCTAAGGCTTTTATTAATTCAAATTGAACAGAGCCAGGAATATGATCTGATTGTCCGGAATAAACAAACAGCGCAAAGTAATGTGCTCTCA
>MDTB01224546.1_pt1 | contig 10109 bp, 9 predicted proteins | sample 811161 | NCBI WGS metagenome assembly MDTB01 (sample SAMN05326650, study PRJNA326480) | marine metagenome | isolation source: seawater | place: Mediterranean Sea | collected 2009
ACCTAGTCTAAAATTACTTTTTCATTTTTAAATTTAATTTTTATTAAATTTAAAATTTTTTAATCATTCCACCCTAACTTTTTTTCGACAGTTGAGCCTATTAAGGCTTCTTTTTCAGGTGAATATTTGAAAAGCATTAGAATAGAATTCTAAAATTATATTTGTTTTAAGTTATCCTGGCGCAAAAGTTAAAATATAGCTTACCTAAATTAATATTTGCCATTGCCGAGACCCTCTAGGTACTTAGGTAAATTAAACTAGATTTTTTTAAAATTTCTGCTTTATGTCCGGAGATAGTTTGCCAGGAACGAGCCCATCGCGGATGGCAATTAACTGAAGATTCCCCCGAAATTGTTTTTAATCTGGGACAAGTTTTATCCAATGACATATATAATTAGAATTGCATGGGATTGATTGCTAAAGGCATGGATTTAAGAAGGGTTACTTCACCAAAATGTTCTAAAACCAGTACATCTAAGACATTGGTGTGGGACATATAATTTTCAAAAGCATACTACTTATTTTTTGTAAAATAAAAAGCTTTATCTAAAGCCCTTGATAGCATTACCTTTATCCTGTTTTTTCTCAAAAACTTTTGACCTTCAATATTTTCTGTGTAAAGAATTTGGGTCTCAGTTTGAACCTCATTGATATCTGAATATTCAATACACAAAGAGGTTTCTGATCCCCTAGCAGCCTCATAATACAAATCCTTCGGCAAATATCTAAAATTATGTCCGCCCAATGTTTCGTAGCTTCTATTAATTGTAATAGCTTTTGGTTTTTTTTGAGAGATAATAAAGTTAATTAGTTCTTCAGAGTTGATAACGATATACGGCATCCAATATTTATCATAATGCATCTGAGTTGACTTACCAACATCCCATTCTGTTTCTCCATTATCTCTAGTTCTCACTCTTAGCACTAAATACTTTGTTGCAAACTTAATAAGTTCAGAGAGAAATTCAAATGGTTTCTCCTGATGCATCAGGGTATCTCTTGAAAAAATAATATCTCTTTTTTGTTCAGACAATTTTCGATAATCGTTATGATTAGATAAGTGAAAAATATTTTTTTTATGCAATTTGCGAGCCTGTGCTATCGCAGGCTCGGAAATATCAAAACCGTTATATTCGAAATTCCGTTCTCCAACAAAATTCCTAAGCAATTTATATGTTGTTCCAGTTGCACAACCAATATCAACAACACTTTTAGCTTTCCTTTTTTTAATCAGTTCAATCAGATATTTATTTTCTTGAAAACTTCCATACATGAAATTAAAACTACGGTTAGATAACGCATTCCAGAATTCAAAAGTTCGGAGGTGTGAATTAGTATTCCAACCTTCATAATTGCGAGATTTTAAGGTCTGCTGATTCATTTCACTGTCACATCATAGGCAAAAAAAATATTTAATTTATAATTATACACTAATCTTTTTTATTTTAAACTATAATTATTCTCATTAAATTTCCAAAATTTTAAAAACTAATTACTTGGAACAATTTTGACTACTTGTTTCCAGACATTTTAATTTTTGGCTTCTTGGGAGAAAATGGTGCCTGAGGGTGGACTTGTACTATCAACACGCGAATATTTATTTGCAATGTATTTAGGATGGGATTAAACCGCTTATTCGTTGTAGCAAAAATTGCATGTTCTAAATCCCAATTATGTGTCACATTTTTGCACATAAGAACGTTGCTAATTAGTCGTGTTAACATTTTCCTTTATCCATTCCTTCAATTCATCTATTGACTGGATGATGGGGATGCCGTTTGCAAGAGCATCGCTTGGGTTAAGTTTACCACTTATATCAAAATAGCAGGTTGGTTTTCCCATAAATTGAGCAATCACTGCGGTTGAAGTAAATGGTAAAGATATGACAGCATCAGAAGCTTCAACAAGCTTTTGAGGTGATAATTCAGGGGCACAATTTATTATATTCGCAAGCTGACTAATTTGGGAAACCGTGTTTACAAAAGCTTTATCATCTGCTGGGCCGAATTTTCTTTTTGATTTATATAGTAAATCAATCCCAATATCAGAGCAAAGATCACAAATCTTATTTAGGGACGATATGCATAAATCTCTACTGTAATACGTTCTTTTAGCCGTTTGAATTTCCAGCCATGATTTTCGCTTTGGACTTACGTCGAAATAACTTATTCTAGGTATCGTTGAGGATTGGATTTGGATATCAGTGTCCGAAAACCATACTTGACCAATAATGTGAAAGTTTGGAGAGAACTTCATTAACCTTGCAAGATATTCTTTTTGTGTTTTACTCCAAACAAATATGTTTTTCCAAGTCATATGACGGAATACAGCATATTGCGGCCTACTGCCGTTTTTATCTTCAAATCCTTGAATATTTATCGAATATAAAAATAATTTTGTCTCGCCTCCCTTAGCCTCAAAACAATCAAGCCATAATGGCTTTTTCATCATGTTAGAACTTGTAAAGTAATATGACCTTGGTAGAAATTGGATCGGGATCATATCTACTTTTTTTGCCACGACCACTTCAGCAAGAGAAAAGCCGTAATGCCAGCGACCGCATAGAATCTTGTAAAATGAAAAGAAGATCAACCAAATGGTCCAAGCAATATATTTTAGTTTTTGCTTAAGATAAGGAAAGCTTGGAACAGGATTTGCGACATATTGGCAATGATCAGTATCATCTATCCCATTAATATTATGTAAATAAATACATTTTTCGGGTAAATTTTTTTTAATCCACGTTAAAAAGCTATAATTGCTTTTTTGTTGGTTACCGTTGTCGGTTAAGTTGTAATTTGAAACACCAGCGAGAAAGATGTTTTTTGCATATTTTTCATCATAATTTTTAAGACCTGTTATCATTTCTGACAACGCGCACTTAACGCCATAACTCCATGATGCAAAAATGAATAAAATCCAAAGAAATCTGGAAGTGGTGCGATTAACATCATAACCAGATTTTTCGATTTTTAAACACAATGATTCCGGAAGAGGACCAATGATTTTTGGCTTTTTGGACTTATTATTTTGGCCATTAGCATAAAGAAGAAATTTAGGAATTATTGTTGCGCCAATTCTTAACATAAGGTGCTGCGCTATAAAAAATCTTATGCTGTCTTCACTTAGCGTTGAACCAAAGAAGCTATTTTTTTCATAAGTAAAATTACAATCAGCTGCGTCAGCAATAATGTGTTGGAAGTTCTCCACAAAATAGTCATCGCCCATGAGACGATATCTATTTCCACCCCTAATAGTTGACCGTAAAATTGACCGTTTAATTGAATTAATTGCACCCAATGTCTTCCCTTACTATAAATTAACCTATAGATCCTGCGAGGAAAATATATATATATATATAGATATAAGGCCATAAATACTATATCAAATCTTCCAAATAAATTTATGATGATATTAAATTTTTGTGACGTGAAAAAATGATTAACAATACAGAAATCTTGAAAAATTGTAGAGGTTGTGGTTCAGACTTCTCAAGTAAGGTATGGCAATCTCCACCTTTGCCTATCCACTTGTGGCCAATTCATCCAGACGCAGAAACAAGCGATCAAGAAACCTCTGTATTTGTTTGTGAGAATTGTGGCTTGGCTCAATTAAATGATATGTCCGTCAAATTTGTCGAACACCTTTATGATGAGGGCGTTTGTGTTCTTGATGAACAAGGAAGCCAGCCCCTAAGAAAATCACTAATAGCGTCTTGGGGTGGTGAAGATTTTTTCAATGGCAAAACTGTGCTTGAATTAGGAGGAGGCAATAATCCATTTATTAGCGTCTTACCAGAGGCTAAAGAGAAATGGGTTGCTGATTTAAGCCCAAATGAAGATATTTGTAAAATTGCTGATAACGTTATTAAAGGTAATTTTGAAACGATTGTTTTACCTGAAAAGAATTTTGACGTTATTTGTGGTTTTCTTATTTATGAACATTTTGTCAACCCACTTCAAGTTACCAAACAGATTGTAAAATCGTTAAGTGATGATGGATATTTAATTGTTGAAGTTCCAAATCTTCACTGGCTTCATAGTGACTTGCCTCACTATATGGTATTCCACCAACATCAGAGCATTTTTACGTTAGGCACACTAAATTATATGATGGCAACTGCAGGGCTCAAATGTGCATCAGTTTTTTCTGAAAATCATGTTGTTTATGCTGCGTTCCAAAAAGATGATACTGTGCAGCCCATTGCCAAAAAAGAGGAAACGGCGACAAACATAAAGAAAGTTCTAGAAACTGGAGAGTTATTGGATTCAATCAACGATTATATTTGTAATCATACCCCATTAAATGAGGCGAAAAACTCTTCTATTTATGGCGCCGGTGGCTCAATGAGTTTATTCCTTGCCTATACTAATAAGTTTAGGTCTAAACTCAAATTTGCCTTTGATATAGACAAACGAAAGCAGGGCAAATATGTTCCGGGAACCAAAGCTGTTGTTATGGCACCCGAAGAAATGGACAACCATAAGTTGGATGTTGGATTAGTGATCTCTGAGCAATTAAGTGAGATTGCCGTGAAGAATAAAATAAAGAAAAAGATAACAATCACGGCAATAATAACAAACCTTTTGTATCTAAATAAAGGTTCTTCTAATTGTGACTAAAATTCTGGAAAATTTTTCAAAATATCTAGAACCTCACATTAGAAGCTATGATCATATAGTGCTCTATACTGATTTTAGATTTTTAGTGAAATATCCAGAACTTGCCATAGATCGGCAGAATGTTCTATCTGAAATTTTTACAATTTTGAAAAATACAAATAAGACTCTCTACACGCCAAGCTATTCCTATAGTTCAAGCGGACGGTTCGACATTGAAAAAACTCCAACTAAAGTTTCTGCCTTATCGAAATGGTTGGTTGGTAATTCAGATATAAAACGTTCCGCGCATCCAATATTTTCATATATTGGGTTTGGAAAAAACACTGAACTCTTGGATAAAATCGGAAAGAGCGCTTTTGGCCATAATTCTCTTTACGACAAATTGAGGCACAAAAAAGCTGGTTTCCTTCACTTGGGAAGAGATGTATTTTTGGGGAACACAATGATACATTACGTTGAACACATGGCGGGTGCATCATATAGATACCACAAGTTTTTCAAAACTGAAGTGTTTGATAATGGTAAATTTGTAGATACAGATTTTTCTGCATTTGTTCGCAGAAAAGATATTGACGGGCATGATTTCTCGTTCAATTTCAAAAAATGTGCCGAAACGCTCTTCAATAAAAATATCATCTTTGAAACAAAGGATATTGATGATACCCCATATATGGCAAGTTACCCATTAAATGTTTCATGCGACATAATGGCTGATATGTTTGAGAAAAACTCTTCGATTTTTTTGAACTCAAAATTTAATCAATATTAGGATAGTGAAATGTATTCAGAAAAAGAATTGAAATTAGCCAAATTTTTTATTGATAGAGAAGGCGTTGGTATTTTAGAGACCCTTAAGGACTGTAATTTGATTAATGAGGGTTTCTTAGACTCTTTAGATATGGTTGTACTGGCTGTGTTTATTGAGACAGAATTTAACGTTAAGATAGACCTCACATCCTCAGAAATATATTCGAATATCCAAACTTTTGATAAAATTTTTGCAATGATAGATCAATGAAAATCCACCACCTTGGCATAGTAACAACCAATGTTAGCGACACTCTAATTGCTTTAGGGCTTGAGCGAGATTGCGTTAGCGAAGTCGTTGAAGATACTAATCAGATGAATAGGTTGCATTTCATTTTTATTAAAGAGAATAACTTCTGGCTAGAGCTTGTAGAGCCAATGGATGAAACGTCTTCAACATATAATTTTTCCAAAAAAAATATTGTAGGATTACATCACATTGCCTTTGAAAATCAAAACCTCGAAAACTTAAAAGGGGAGCTTTGCGAACGCCCGAAAACTTATCCCCTTGGGTCTTACCAAATTGAAGTTAAATCATTCGGGGGTAAAATTAAAACATTATTTGCTGCATTCAACGGACTTTTGCTCGAATTTGTTGAGAAACTCAAATGACTGGCTCTAATCTAAACTTCACAAAACTTTTTGCACAAATTTGGAATAATCTGGATAATCAAAATTTAAAGTTTTCTGATGCTGAGCAGACGGTTAATAATTCAGAGCTAAAATCACTAGCCTTAAAATTTGCTTGTACAATAAACAGAAGCAACGATTTATCGAACTCATTCGTGGTCCCTATTCTTGTCGGTAGACGAATAGAGACAATTGCCGCAATTTTAGGAAGTTTGATTGTAGGCAAAGCCTTTGCGCCACTCTCAAACAATCAACCATCATTGAGGATTAATACTTGCCTTGACGAGATTGGCACAAAGTTTTTATTAAATGGCCTAGGTAATGATGAAAAACCTTCCGCAGAAGGGGCCTTCCTGTTAAGCAATTCTGACCATGAAATTGAACTAAACGACGTCAATGTATCTGTCAACGAACAAGATCTTTTATACATTTTATTTACATCCGGTAGCACAGGCATGCCAAAAGGAGTAATGTGCGGACACAACAATATACTAAATACTCTAGAATGGAGCGCGGATTATATTGATTGGAATGACAATGATTGTATTGGCATCGCTTCTTACTTTTCATTTGATATCGCAATGTATGACCTCTTCATTGGTCTATATAGATCTGTTTCAATACACATATTTGATCAACCGAACAGTAAAGAGTTAACTCTTAATCAAATTAATCGTTTCAAAATTACAAGCATATTTAGTGTCCCGTTTTTCTTCACCCAATTTTCCCGTGATAATTTCTTGGATAAAATAAAAGACACAACTTTGAGAAGAGTGATTTCAGGTGGCGATTTTTTTCCACCAAATGATTTGTTAAAATGGTTCAATAGCTGCCCCAAAATCGAACTTTTCAACGTATGGGGGCCAACGGAAACTTCTATTGTTAATACAATGCACGCTGTTACCACCCAAGATGTTCCATTATTGGAAGCTGGACATAGTGCGTCTGTTGGAACGTCACATGATTTAATGGAATTGATATTAATAGAACTTGATCATAAAGATGTTATTCCTAGCAGTAATAATCAGGGCGAAATTGCGATGCTAGGGCCTTGTGTTAGCATTGGCTATTTGAACAATGACCAGTTGAATAGCGAAAAATACTTTATCTATAAAGGCAAAAGAGGGTTCCGAACTGGCGATATTGGAATCATTGAAAAGGAGAACCTTTTTATCAAAGCAAGAATTGGTGGCCAAGTAAAAATTGGCGGCCAAAGGGTTGAGCTTGCTGAAGTTGAGGCAGTAGTTTCATCTATGCCTGAAGTATTTATCTCAGCTGCATTTGTTGAAGAGGTTGCAGAGGGTGTTAAAGAAATTTGGTGTTGCATCCAATCCAGTTCAAAAAATAATAAGGTAAATATCTTTACGCTCAAAAAACGTGTTAGAGAAAAAGTTCCTTATTATATGGTTCCTAAAAGATTTTTTGAATTGGAGAATATACCCCTAAACGCAAATAATAAAATTGACAGAAAAAAAGCAAAAAGCATGGTTTTAGAAAATAATGGAAAATTATAACCTTCAATATAAAGGCCAAGTTTCAACAGATTGGATTGATTCAAATGGCCACATGAATGTTAAGTCATATTTTCAACTTTTTGAAAATGCGTGTTGGTCTCAGTGGAAAGTGTTATCAAAGCAATCTGAATTTATGGATACGTCCAGCATGGTTGCGGGGCGCTTTTACATAGAGCACCGAAAAGAGCTTTTTGAAGGAGACAGACTGGAAGTCTGGTCAGGCTTTGTCCCATTTTCTGATACCTCAATTATGATGGTTCACCGAATCAAGTCACCTAATCAGGGAGTAATAGCAACCTGCGAAGTTGCAACATGCTTTTTTGACCTTAAAGATCGTAAACAAAAACCTTTTCCAGATGATATTATAGATTTTATAGGTGAAAACTCGATACAAGGATTAAAACCGAGGTTAAAGCAGGTGATGGAGGGGCAACCTAACTATAATGATCAAGTCGATGCATCAAAAAAATGTTGTGTTGTTATTTTCATTGTAGACAATAGTCCAAATCACGTTGGACTTTATTTGCCGGGATATGGTATTGCAGATTTATCGTTGATTGGAAGCAGAATTTATCCTTTAGATGATCCTAAATTTCCTTCAGGAACGATGGAATTCTATCCAATTACTCTTAATAACTTTCAAGAGGTTTTAAATTTCCTCCAAAAACACTCTATTTTATCTCCCGATATTATTGCGCAAGAGCGCAAACAAAGAGGCTGGCACCTTACCAAAGATGCTCCAAATCATGTTTTAAAATTAAGGGATACTCGTTCGATTGAAATAAATGATATGAATTGTGTAGAATGGATAGCAAGAGCGCTTGAAATTGGTGGGCAATTTATTTCAAAAGACATATTAACCCCCGAAAATTTACGCCATTGGTGCATGTCAACTCTCAGTAAAGGGGTTTAATTTTATGGATAAAAATATTCTTTCAAAATTAGGGCTAGAGCCAGCCCCTATAGGAAGTTTACGCTCAGCCGTTGGCCAACAACTTTATAGGGATGCCGAAAATATTTTCCCCTGGAATAGAAGCATAACTGGCAACGGAGTTGACCAAACCCATGATTGGTTATCAGATAAAGTTGAAAATTTTATGATACACGAATTTAAGTCTGGAAAGGCTATCTTTGATTGGATAGTTCCCGATGAATGGAATGTTGAAGAAGCTTGGATCAAAGACGAAGACGGTTCTATCATTGTGGATTTTAACAACAATAATCTTCACCTGTTAGGTTATTCTGAACCTGTTAATAAAATAGTCTCTAAGGAGGAGCTTGAGAACCATTTGTTTTCACTACCAGAAATGCCGGATGCTATTCCTTACGTAACTTCATATTACAAAAGACGGTGGGGATTTTGTTTATCGCATAATCAGCGTTTAACCCTAAAAGACCAGAACTACCATGTATATATTAAAAGCTCATTGCGTCCAGGGACGCTAAAACTTGGTGAAATAAAAGTACCTGGCAAATCAAAAAAAGAAGTTTTAATCTCAACCTACACTTGTCATCCCTCAATGGCTAATAACGAAGTGTCAGGTATTGTTGTCACAACCATGATAGCTAATTGGTTGCAATCATTAAATAATTTACATTACTCATACAGAATTATTTATTGTCCAGAAACAATTGGCTCGATTGCATATCTCTCTATAAATTATGAAAATCTCAAACAAAATTTAATTGCGGGCTTTGTTGTCACTATGATTGGTGACGACAGGGGTTTTACTTTCACGCAAACGCCAAATGCAAACACAATGACTGATAGAGTTGCAGACCATGTGATTAATTATCTTACCCCAAATCCAAATATTGTTCCGCATATTGGTCGGATCAGTGATGAACGCCAGTATTGTGCGCCAGGTATTAATTTGCCAGTAGTTTCAATTATGAGGTGTGGCAAATATCCCGAATATCATACCTCTGAGGACAATTTAGATTTAATTTCACCTGTAGGACTTTATGGTGGCTTTGAGTTTGCAAGGCTCTGCGTTAGTACTTTGGAGCTTAATTCAACGCCTCATTGGCAAGTTCAAGCAGAACCGTACCTTACGAAATATGATTTAAGGAATACCATTGGTGGTCCTCGGAAACTCTCAAGTTTTGAAGTTATTGTCAGCCAAGTGCTCGCATTTTCAGATGGATCGAGAGACTTACTTGAAATTGCAAATTTAATTAAAGAGCCCATTTGGGAAGTTGTTAAAATTGCAAATCTTTTGGAAGAAAAGAAACTGGTTAAATTGTCAAAATAACGAACAATTATAAATGGATTTACCAAACTCTGTTCTAGTTCGTGGTTGCGTGACTAGCGTTCGGCACCAATATATTTATTGTCCTCAATGTTACCCGCAATTGCTATAACAAATGGTTCGATGATGCACTCCTCTTCAACAGAACCAGAAGTATTCTCCTTTTCAGACCGATTTTCTTGCACAATATTTTTAACCACAAATGTAGCTATCAGACCATATGCCTGCCGATTGAGACATCCTTTTACTTAAAAAGGGAGTGGTTAGGTAAATACGTTCGGCCA
>MDTB01004749.1_pt1 | contig 10107 bp, 9 predicted proteins | sample 811161 | NCBI WGS metagenome assembly MDTB01 (sample SAMN05326650, study PRJNA326480) | marine metagenome | isolation source: seawater | place: Mediterranean Sea | collected 2009
CCATCTGAACGCATCGAGGCTGTGTGCAACAACCACTGCTGAACCGCTTTGGCGTTTGCTTCGGTTACCGTCTTTTTTGCGCTGTCAATGTAGCCTTGATAACCAAAGACGCCGACGGCGGCCAAAACACCAATAATAGCAACAACAACAAGAAGTTCTATGAGGCTAAAGCCCTCCTCATTTGTAGCGCGGATGGTCATTGGAGTTCCTTTTTTTGATTACAGAACGCCTTCAGGCGAGAAACATTTACCGGCGAAAATAACAAATATTATAAGCACAACGCAAGTGCTGAGCTCGCGCTATTCGACTTCTGTTCCTAATACTTTATTGAAAGCATCAACAGATCCGGCGCGTCTTTTGGCCTCTCCTTCTTCCCGCTGCTCGGCCACGCCCAATTCTTCAAAGGAAACATCGGGTGCCGCCGCGCCACCCGCCGCTGCCCCTGCCACAGCCGCCGCCTCGTTCAACGCAGCTTGGCGGGCTGCGGCTTCGCGCTTCTTTTTATCAATCGGGTCAAGCTCAGGAACACGTCGCAGCGGCAAGGTCAGCAAATAGCCGCGCGCGTCTGTCAGATAGATCTCGCTATCAGTGATTTTGGCGATCGTACCCTCGGCATCACCAAGCTCCTGGCCTTCAGTTAGGAAATATTCCAGCTTGGTCAAAGCTTCCAGATTTGTGCGTCCGGTATCTTTTTCCTGGTCGCCTTCATAAAAAACAAAGGGCGAAACCGAAATAATGGCCTGGCTGTCAAAATTTTCAGTGCGCTCGGGACCCGGCACACGCGCCACCACAAGACACGGCATCTCGTCGCGCCGATAGAGCGCGCAATACGCCTCGGCATGTCGTTTGGAACGTAATGGGCCAACATCCATATTGTAAAACAGCCGCCCGGAATTATCGGCATCGCGCTCTTGTCGCAACGCAATGTCGGAGTCCATAAAGTCAAAATATTTCTCGAAAAACTCGCGCGCGCCGCGCAAGGCTTGTGGTTTTTTTTTGTATTGTGCCAGACGCGCATAATATCGCCGCGCGCGCGCTTCGCGGTCTTCGTCATCGGGTCCGGGGGCAGCCACCGCCGCCCGCGTCATGTCGGCATCAAGCGTTTTTTCGCGGATCAGAAGGCGCTGGCCGACCTGCAAAGTGCCCTTATCGTCCAGCCCGTTACGCACCTGCAACCCGCCGACGCCGGTACGATAGGTTTGGGCGAGTTTTGCCAGCGTGTCGCCACGCTGCACGATATGAATGAGCGGCCCATTATCGCGCGGCGAGACATAGATACGGTCGGGGTCGTCAAGCTGGTTGACACGCGCCACCCCGTTGATTGCCAAAAGATCGGGCAAAAGCATATTGAAGCGCGCGGCAATCTCGCCAAGTGGACGTTCGCCCTTGCGCTCATACACCCAGCGCCGCTCGACCCCCGACCAGTACAAAATGCCATAACGCGGTTTTACATATTCTTTGAAAATATGGATGACCGGATTGCGCTCGGGACGCGACAAAACCAGCCCGTCCAGCCGGTAATTGCGCGCTGCAAAAGCGGTGAAAAAATCCGGGTCCGACGGCGGCAGCCCAATCGACACCATTTCGCCGGTCGTGGCATCAAGGGTCTGCAGGTCGATGCCCTGCTCGCGCGCATACGCCTCGCGCGCCAGTCTTTCGGCCTCGCGTTGCAAGCGCAAGCGCTCGTCCAAGCGCACAAGGCCGCGCACAAATGGGTCTTGCGGATCGCTCGCCGTCAAATCTTGCGCCGCGCTTCCGGGCGACAATATTTCCGGGACTGTCGTGTCGGACGCCTCCGCGGCGGGCGTTTGGGCCGATGCCGAAGACACCCCGCACAAGGCAAGCACAAGCGGGACAAACAATGCGCGCCTACTCACTGTCTTTACCCCCGTCTTTACCTTTTGTCGGCACAATCATTTTGGCCGAGATATCAAGTTCAAGACTGTCCGGTCGCGCCGACATGATCTCTTCCACGACAATTACTTGGCGGCTTTCTTCGACAAAGACGCGACGAATTTCAGCATAGACATCATAGCGGCCGACAAGGTCGATCTCGACCAGATTGGCAATCATTTTGCTGTTGGCAATCGGCGCGCCGCGCTCTTTATCCGCCGTTACATTGTATTTGTTAATCTTGACACCGTAGCGCTCCAGCGCCGCTATATACGAGGCAAACAAGGTTTCAAAATCTTCGGACGGGGGCAGATCATTAGCCAAACGCGCGCTGATTTTTTGCGCGCGCACGATTTTCTTGTCGAGATCTAATGCGGCATTTTTATCTTCGACGCTTTGCGCCTCGAATTGCTGCATCTCGGAAAGTTTGCGGTTATTGTCGGAAATCTGAGGCTGAATAAAAACCAGATTGACAAAAGGCGGCACGGCGGCGACCAGTATCAAAACCAGCACGCGCAGAATGGTCGATGGCAGACGCGAGCCGCTGGCTTGAGTTTCATAGGCCGAGTTCGCATCCTTCACACCGACCAGCGCACCGACCTCACCACCGCCACGGCGGAAGCGCGCCAGCAGGCCGCGCTTGGGCGGCTCTTCTTCGTCATCCTCGGACAGCACCGCATCAATGGCTTGGAGATTGGCAGCCGCCATATCCTGCGCGGCGTTAGGGTCATCTTTATTGTCGGCATCTAGATCTTGATTGAGATCTTCATCGACATCAAAATCATCATCGCTATGGGTCGCGCGCTCGACCGCACTGATAATATCGTCTTCTGACCAGGCCTCCAGTGTTGCGTCATCCGTAGGCGTATCATCCGTAAGCGTATCATCCGTCGGCGTATCCGGGCCAAGCTGGTTCAAAAGATCGGTAAACGCATCAATAGACGGGTCGGCAACAGGCGGTGGCGGTTCGCCGGGGGCAGGCGTGTTCGGCGCGCGCGCAATTTCGCCCGAAACATCTGCGGCTTTTGCGGCTTCTGCGGCTTCTGAGACGTCGGGTGCGGCCGGGGCAGCCTCGGCCATAATATCGGCCAGCAGCGCTTGTGCATCAGGCGACAAGTCAAGCTCTTCAATATTTTCTGTAACACCGACCCGTGACATTAATTCACCCGCAACAGACTTGCCGAAATAGAGAAGTTCCACAAATCGCCATCGCGTTGACTTGTGACTTTCGGATCTCGGCTGGTGAATTTCTGCGCCTTGAAATTCCGCTTGATGTTGTTGATCACCACATTGCTCGTCGCCAGGCCGGTCAATGTAACGGTACCGTCTTCCTGTAAAGCCAAGCGCTGCAGTTCAGCCTCCGCCGGAATAAGCGCCGGCAGATTTTCCAGAAACCGATTGAAACTTTTATTGACAACCGTCGACTGCACTTTCGTGTTGGCCGCATTAATTTCGGAAAGTTTCTTTTGGTTAATTTTGCGCCGCAGATTTTGCGTATTCGCATTGGCGCGGGCTGCATCATATTGCTGACTGGCCGCGCGCGTGTCGAGAAAGGTCGGCACGGTGTTGAACCCCAAAAGCCCGCCCGACAGCACCATAATGACAATAATGCAGGTCGACAAAATACGGTTGACCGCCGCCAGTTGCCGATTGCGCCGGATGGTCGGTGCGGCTTCCAGAAAATTCATCGATATCAGTTTGCGATGCTGGGTGCCTTCGGCTCTGCCCTCGACATTGAGCCCCTGCGTCGCCAGTCCGAGCGCCGATGTGAACACGGTGCTGTTTTGAAAATAATCGACATATTTCGTGTGCCCGTTGGGAACACCGACATTGTCCAAAGCATCAAAGGGCACCATCAGCATGGCATCAAAACGTCCCTCAAGCAGCGCCAGCGTGTTGTCGAGCAATTTGTGTTCGGAGACGAGATATATTTTATCGGGGGCCGGAAATTGCTGCTCCTCGACCATATAGGCAATGGATTGTTTGACCTGCTCGCTGATGCGGATACCGACCTCGTCCCAGAAATCCCCGCCGACTTCGTCGACCTCCTCCAATTCCAACAGCAGGGCTTCGTCAAACTCCGAAATATCCACCTTCTGCATGCATAATTGGCCGCGCGTATAGCCCACCACCATGCTGCTGCCCGGACACAGGTGAAAGACACAAAATGGCTTGAACATGTCTTCGGTGGGCAAGCGGCTGTAAATGCCGTTCACCAGCGAGAATAATTCGTTTTCGATGAAGACAGGCAGCAAATTGCTGTCGAGCAACACGCCGCGATAGCGGTTCAATTCGGCTTCGGCGATTGACGAAAACAAAACCACGCTGCGGTCTTCATTTTCATTGGCATAAATCTGCTGATATTTAATGACCCGTCCTTCAAGCCCTGAAAGCTCGGGGTCGAATTCTTCCCAAAATTCAGGCTCTTGAGCATCTATGATCAGGTCTTCTTCGCTGAAATAGGGCAGCGTCAGAACGCGCGTGTCGAACAGATTGGCCGGCACGGAAATGCCGGCATCAACGCCATCAACCGCGGCTTCGCCGGCCGCCGCCGTAATCTGATCGACCAAAAACCGATAATTTTCCTGAATTGGCTGACGGCCAATATCATTTTCAAGCGACCAAGTGACAATGCGTTCCAGATGCCACTTTTCCACGTCGGCATGCAACTGCAGTACGGAAACTGCATCAGGGTGCAATTTTACAGCGACAATGCGTTCCTGAAGGCGAAATAATGGCCCCGCCATCTGAACGGCATTGCCCAGAAACGCTTCTACTCTGCTCATCCCGGCCTGAACTCCATTTAAGACCGATCGAACCAACGCAACAACGCCTTATGTACGTCGGCGAATCACCCGGCAATTTCTATGGATAGCACATATTCGGGCGCAAAATTACCACATAAGTCGCCTAATCGCGCGAAATCCGGCCCGACCGAAAGCGGCAAATTTGCCGCGTGGGGTTGAAATGCGACACAGCTTCGGCATAACCTTAAGTCCGCATTTGGAGGGGTTTATGGGACAGATTGAAATTGTGCCGGTTTCCGGCGGCGTCGGTGTCGAGTTGCACAATGTCGACATTAAAAACGGCATAGACGCGGCGGCATTTGACGAAATGCGTGCGGCCTTCGTCGAACACGGGCTTATTTTTCTGCGCGATCAAGACATTACCCCGGACGAACATATCGCCTTTGCCGAACGCTGGGGCGACATCAACGTCAATCGGTTTTTCCCGCGCCTTGACGGCTATGAAAAAATCGCCACCGTTACCAAAGAACCCGACCAGACCGTCAATATTGGTGGCGGCTGGCACACCGACCATTCCTATGATCATGTACCTGCGCTGGGTTCAATATTGATTGCACGCGAAACGCCGCCCGTGGGCGGCGACACGCTGTTTGCGTGCATGTACAAAGCCTATGACACTTTGTCTGACGGCCTGAAACAAACCTTGGAGGGCATGAAAGCCGTACATTCCAGTCGGCATATTTTTGGCGAGCAGTCGAGTTATCGCGAGACGATGAAAGACCGCTTTTCAAACCCTGAAAATGCCACCCAAGACGCCGTGCATCCGGTGATTGTCACGCACCCCGAAAGCGGCCGCAAGGCGCTTTATGTCAATCCGGGCTTCACCTTGCATTTTGACGGCTGGACGCCGGAAGAAAGCAAGCCGTTGCTTGATTATCTCTACGCCCATGCCGTGCAACTGGAACACACCACGCGCTTTCAGTGGGCACCTGGTTCGATTGCGTTCTGGGACAATCGGTGCACATGGCACTATGCGCTGAACGACTATCACGGCACGCGGCGCGAAATGCACCGCATCACGATTGAAGGCTCGCCGATCAGCTAGGCCAGCAGCATTTCTTCGACCTGACCGAGGCGTTCTTTACCGAAGAAAATTTCATCACCGACAAAAAATGTCGGTACGCCAAACGCGCCGCGGTCAACCGCGGCTTGCGTGTTCGCCATCAAACGCCCCTTGACCTCGTCGCTGCCCATTTGCTCGAATAATTTATCGGCGTCAAAGCCGGCTTCGATAAAGGCCGCGCGAATGACTTCCGGATCATCCATTTTTAGGCCCTTCTCCCAAACACATGGCAGCATGGCGTTGATGAAATCCATCAAATAGCCGTCGCCCTCCGCGGCGGTCGCGGCGCGCATGAGCTGAAGCGTGATAATCGGGAAATGCGGGTTCATTTTGAAATTGGTCAGATTGTGACGCGCGATGAAGCGTTCCATCTCAATGCCGTCATAAGCCATTTTTTTCGGAATATCGCCAAAGGCGATCATCGGGGCCTGATTATTGGTCAATTTGAATATGCCACCCAATAGGCACGGCTTATAGATGAATTGCGCGCCGGTGCGCGCCTCAATCTCTGGAATCGCATGATGCACCAGATATCCGTTTGGGCTGGCGAAATCGAAAATAAAGTCCACTGTTTTGGTCATGGCTACTCCTCCTGGGCACCCGCTATATCAGGCCGGGCGGCTCAAAGAATAACCCGTCCCACGCACGGTGCGAATAATGTCCGGTCTGTTATCACCGCCATCGGCGCGCCGGTTGAGCGCACGGCGCAGTCGGCTCATATGCACATCGACCGTGCGTTCTTCTACATATACGCCATGTCCCCAAACCATATCCAGTAATTGTTCGCGGCTGAACACACGTTCGGGGCGTTCGATCAGCACACTGAGCAGACGAAATTCCTTCGCGCCAAGGTGAATGACATCCCCGTCGCGCTCGACACGCATGGTCTCTGGGTTCAGCGACAGCCCATGAAATTCCAGAACATCCTGCAAAAGCGACGGACGCGCGCGGCGCAATAGGGCTTTTACCCGCGCCACAAGCTCGCGCGGCGAAAACGGCTTGGCGACATAATCGTCGGCCCCCGAATCCAGCCCGAGCGAGCGGTCGCCTTCTTCGCCGCGAGCACTGACCATCAAAATCGGCAAGAGGCGCGTTTCAGCCCGGGCGCGCAATTCGCGGCACACATCAATGCCCGAAGCCTCCGGCATCATCCAGTCCAAGACCACCATATCGGGCTCATATTCTTCCGTCAGCAAAATGGCGTCGCGGCCATTTTCGGCTTGAATGGTTTCAAATCCGGCCTTTTCAAGATTGTACCGCAACAGTTCCAGCTGAGCCGGTTCGTCATCTACCAAAAGAATTTTAGCAGCCATCGCGCATCTCCGGTGGCTCAGTTCCGCCCTAACGCACTAACGCTCGACTTGTCGGCCTTGGGGCGTTCGTCGCTCGGAAACTGACCATTTCTCAGGAAAAAAATCTGCTCGGCGATCCCCGTTGTGTGATCCCCGATGCGTTCAATATTTTTGGCGATGAAAAGCAAATGCGAGCTTGCGGAAACCTGTTCGGGGTTTTCCGACATGCGCGCCAGCATTTCACGGAACAGGCTGGTGTGCAGACGGTCGACCTCCATGTCGCGGTCGCGCACATCCATGGCCAAATCCGCATCACCCGACACATAGGCGTCGAGCACCTGATTGAGCATTTGCTGAACCAGCGCCGCCATGCGCGCCAAGCTGACATTGTCACTTTTATTGTTTTCATGCTCAATAATGACGCGGCTTCGCTTGGCGACATTTTTTGCATAATCGCCAATGCGCTCCAGCACCGATGCCACTTTGAGGGTAACGATCACGCGCCGCAAATCCTGCGCGACCGGCGCGCGCAGAGCAATAATTTCAATCCCACGTTCATTGAGATCAAATTCCATTTCATCAAGCTCCGCGTCGCGCGCGATAATCTCATCAATGTTTTGAATATCACGCCGCTCAAGTGCATCGATAGCGTCAGCAAATTGCTTTTCCGCCAAACCACCGAGGCGCGCCAGCATTTTGTTCAGTTCCGCTAAATCATCATCGAAAGAGGCAACAATATGCCCTGATGCCATTTTTTAACCTATCCTTCCTGAAATATAGGCCTCGGTCTGCGTGTTTTTGGGATTTGAGAATATCTGGGACGTGTCGCCAAATTCCACGACATTGCCCAAGTGAAAATACGCCGTCTTTTGCGATACACGCGAGGCCTGTTGCATCGAGTGGGTGACGATCACAATGGTGTATTCCGATTTCAATTCTTCAATAAGCTCTTCAATAACAGCCGTGGCGATCGGATCCAGCGCCGAGCACGGCTCGTCCATCAACACGACATCGGGATTTACTGCTATCGCACGCGCGATACACAAACGCTGCTGCTGGCCGCCCGACAAACCCGAGCCCGTATCGCCCAGCCGGTCGTGAACTTCCTGCCACAAGCCGGCACGCCGCAAACTGGTCTCAACCATATGGTCAAGCGCTTCTTTTGTCGGTGCCAGCCCATGAATACGCGGACCATACGCAACATTATCATAAATTGATTTGGGAAACGGATTGGGTTTTTGAAAAACCATGCCGACGCGCGCGCGCAATTCCACAACATCCATATGGTCGGCATAAATGTCATCGCCATCAATAAACACCGATCCCTCAACGCGGCACCCTTCGATCACATCGTTCATCCGGTTAATACAGCGTAGAAAGGTTGATTTCCCGCACCCAGACGGGCCGATGAGCGAGGTCACCTCATTCGCACCAATGTTCAGATCGATGCTATGCAGCGCGCGCGTTTCGCCGTAATAGACCTGAACACCCGTCGACTGAATTTTGTTTTCACCTTCGTAACTCATTGTCACCACCGTTTTTCAAACTTTTTGCGGAAATATATTGCCGTGGCATTTACCGTCAGCAAAAACAGTAACAACACGACAATCGCGGCACTGGTTTTGGGTAAAAACGCCCGTTCGGGATTGTTGGCCCACATATATATTTGCGCGGGCAAAACCGTCGCTTTGGAGGTGATGTCGGTCGGCGTGTCGACGATAAACGCCATCATGCCAATCATCAAAAGCGGCGCGGTTTCGCCGGCAGCCTGGGCAAGCCCGATAATTGTCCCGGTTAAAATACCCGGCATTGCCAGCGGCAATACGTGGTGGAAAATAACCTGCAAACGCGACGCGCCGATGCCCAGCGCGGCTTCACGGATCGAGGGCGGGATCGAGGCAAGCGAGGCGCGTGTCGCAATGATAATGGTCGGCAGCGTCATCAGCGACAAGACCAGCCCGCCGACCAGCGGTGCCGAGCGTGGCAGTTGAAAGAAACTGATAAACACTGCCAGACCCAGCAGCCCGAACACAATCGACGGCACTGCCGCGAGATTGTTGATATTGACTTCGATGATGCTGGTGATGCGGTTTTTCGGGGCCAGTTCTTCAAGATATATGGCCGCCATTACACCGATCGGAAAGCTGACCGCCAGTGTCACCAAAATGGTCAGCAGCGACCCGATAAAGGCTCCGCTTAGACCCGCCATTTCAGGCTCGCGGCTGTCACCGGAAGTAAACAGCGTCCATGCAAATTGCGTGTGCACGCGGCCCTGGGCGGTATAATGGTCGAGCCAAACAAGCTCCTTGTTGGACACCAACCGATCGCTTTCGGGCAGTGTGCGGTCGATCAGCCCCTTGATCAGCAGGTCGATATCATCCGACGTCGGCACGGAAATCCGCACGACGCTGCCGATAGACTGCGGATTGTCGAGCACGAAATCGCGCACCCAGTCGCCGCCCCCGGACGAGACCAAATCGTATAATTCGCGCTTATCCGCACGCGCGTTCACTTCCGGAAATTCACGCCGCAGCGATGCTTTGATCAGGCCTTGCCAATCTGCGCTGGCGATTATTTCGGTGTCGTTAGAGAAATTCGGGTCGATCTTGTCTTGGGCAAGTTCGATATCCAAGCCGACGAAATTTTGCGTGAAGGCCGGAATGGAGTTATAGACGATTGACGACAGCAGAAAGATCAAAATGCCCGCAGCAATACCAATTGCGGCGCGCCCGTAAAACCTGAAACGCATTTCGGCGCGATATCTGGCTTTGAGCCGAGCGGCGCTTTCCGGACTTTTCAACGCGGCAGAAACCGACATGCTGGTGATTGTATCAGTCATATTGCTCTCGGTATTTATTGACGATACGCAATGCGACGACATTGAGTATCAGCGTAATGAAGAAAAGGACAAGACCCAGCGCAAAGGCGGCAAGCGTTTTGGCGCTGTCAAACTCCTGATCACCGATCAGAAGAACCACGATTTGCACGGTGACCGTGGTCACGCTTTCAAACGGATTGGCGGTCAGATTGGCGGCGATGCCTGCGGCCATCA
>MDTB01024435.1_pt1 | contig 10107 bp, 8 predicted proteins | sample 811161 | NCBI WGS metagenome assembly MDTB01 (sample SAMN05326650, study PRJNA326480) | marine metagenome | isolation source: seawater | place: Mediterranean Sea | collected 2009
CCTGTGAGATTTTTCGAATTCAACAAAAGCGACACAGACCTAGAGTCAGCACTTATCAACATCCTGTTGAACATGAAGGGCGATGCGGACGAGAAGGACCAAGCCAGTGACATCAGCATGGACGCCGTCAAACAGATCATGAGCAACACAGGTTACCCAGCATTCAACTACGATGTTTTCAAGAGGATATATGACCAAGATGGTGATCTAAAGAATGTTGTGGCAGACTTTGACAATGACAAAATTGTTGTCAACACAGACCAGGAGGCAGAAAAAGAGCCTGCTATGGATTACGATGACCAGGGTAGCACAGACACAGTAAAGAAGATGGCCAGGTCTGCAATGAAAAGAAGACAGTAATCAAAACAAATAATTACTAATATGGATAGATTGATAGAGCTAGGACTAGAATCCTTGACCTTGGGACTTCTGTCTTCTGACAGGTACTATAAGAAGCCTTTAATCATTTTTAATAGCGCCGGCCTATGCGGGTTCACCAAGCAACTGTCTGCATTCCAGAAAATTTATGAGGCCGGAAGGGTAGTGCCTATTGCCCTGCCAACAAACGAGTTTGGCAAACAGGAGCCAGGGGATGACATCGAGATAAGTCAGTTTTATCAAAACAAATATGGTGTAACTTTCCCTATCGCTAAAAAAACAAATCTCCAACACACTATTTTCAAACAATATGGTTCGCCGTCATGGAACTTTAACAAATACTTGTTCGACATGGATCATGTGTTTGTGCATAGGTATGATAGTAAAACATTGCCAGAGGATGTGATTGCTAATGCCTAAAACTTTTTGTAATCTACCTTGGCACCAACTTTACATATCCACTTCTGGGAACCACAGGATATGTTGTAATAATAATGATAACATTACAAAAGACGACGGGTATCATCACTACAACATGGTAAGAGATAAGATAACAGATTCTTGGAACAGTGAATATCTTAAGGATATGAGGTTAAAACTGATCAGAGGTGAAAAACACAAGAACTGCGAAAGATGTTATCTCCAGGAAGAATTAGGACATATTTCAATGCGTGATGAGAAAGGTATGGATGATCTCATTAAGAACACCCAGCCAGATGGCAGTTACGAAACACAACCGTGGCACCTAGAATTGCATTTTGGAAATCTTTGTAACCTTTCTTGCAAAATGTGTAGCCAAAACTTTTCTACAACCATAGGTAAAGAACTTATTAAGATGGGAGAACAGGATCCAGATTTTCTAAAATGGGTCAAGAAAGAAAGCGGCACAGTAAACAATTGGACAGGGCAACTAGACATGGTGTATGATTGGTTCAAGAATGTAAAAATTAAAAACGAAGTCTTTGCTCATGTAAGTCAAAACGTAACAAGTTTAAATGTCATAGGAGGGGAACCTTCTGTCATAAAAGAATTTTTTGAATTGTTAGATTATTGTTACACCAAAGGCACGCTAAAAGAAAAAGATGTCTTGATACACAGTAACATGACCAATATAAATCCTAAACTTACACAATGGCTACCCGAAATGAAATCATGGTTGATTGAGGCCAGCATAGATGGTATAGGAGATCGTAATCGTTACATCAGGTATCCATCAGATTGGAACAAAATATTAAGGAGTATACACTTCTATAATCAGGTAAGTCGAAAGGCCACCAACGGCGGCGTAAACTATGGTCCTGCCATACAACTACTGAACATAGATCAATTGGTCGATTTATGTGTGTGGGTTGATGAAGTTTCTAATGGTGAATCTGGTGTTGGCTTTTATTCTCATGTAAAATATCCTATCATCTGTGATTATGATATTGCACCTACAGATTGGAAACTAATGGTGGCGGAGAAATTAGAAGCAAACCTAAACAGGATGAACAATGAAAGGTCTGTTGAAGGAGTCCAAAGGCATATAAATGGTTTACGCAATGAAACATTTACAACAGAGCGAAAAAATAGTTTGCAAAGTATGTTTGTAAAATATAACGATACTCAAGACAGGCTGAGGACAAATACTAAAACATGGAGAGAATTATTGCCAGACCTTGAGAGTGCTATAGGTCTTTCAGTCCACAAGTAAAGTAACAGGTCTGCAAACGCTGTGCATTAAGATCGCCTTTGATTCCAAGTTCTAATTCCTTAAAATAATCACCTTCTAGTATATCTCGCAGAGGTGTCTTGTTGAGATTTACTTTAGAGTAATCCTTTATAATCTTCTTTGACTCATGAAGTTTAAGGTCTCCCAACCAACAACATGGCGAAACATCTCCATTGACTGCCATATAAATTTCTACAAAATTATTTTTTATGTCGTAGGCATGACATTTTATTTCTTTTAATTTTATGTCTTCGTCAAGGCTTTTTGATTTTTGACTGTTACCACCACTCCCCACATCCGGAGACTGCAGTCCTGGCACTTTCTCCAATGTGTGTTCTCCTACTACAAGTTTGTCTATTTCTTTCCACACACCGTTACTATCAAAATCGGCCCACCTTGAACTTTGCTTGTAATGGAAATCATTAAACCCTAACTCCTCCGAAAGTTTTTTACAATCATTAACCTGATGTTCGTTGTGTTTGAAAATAAGCATATCCCATCCTGCATCTCCTCCCGCTTTGATGAATGCTTTCACGTTGGTCATAAGTTTGTCCCACTTTACATTTCGTCTATAGATATGATTGGTGTCCTCGAGTCCGTCGATTGCAAAAACAACAGTGACACCCAACTTTGCCATGGAGTTCCAGAACTCCTCGTTTCGTGCACCGCCATTGCTGTGTAATATCAAGTGTGCTTTTGGATTTACTTCATGTATCCAACTGTAGATTTGCAGGCATTCCGGATTCATTGCACCGTCGCCAAAGTTACCGCAACTTGTGAAATATTTTAATTGTTTGATGACATCTATCCCAATTTTGTCTTTTATAAAGGCTAGGCTTGTATGCATATTATTCACCTTATCTTTGATTAATTCACCGTCTATGTAATATCTGGCACACATAGGGCAGGCCGCATTACAATAGTTGGTAAGCTCAGCGTTTATGCTGGTTATATTATCAATTGAAATATATGACATTATAATGTATAATTATCCATATGAAGATATCGAAAGATGTTCTTGCCGACAAGGGCATAACCTACGTTCAGAAATACCCTTACGGAGACATGGCGAGAGTGACCAAGAATCATAAGAGACATTATGAAACACCAGATGGGAGACAAGTGCCCAGTGTGACCACTGTGCTGTCTGCAACCAAAGACATGACACATCTACATGCATGGCGTAAAAGAATTGGCGTGGAGAAAGCACAACAGATCACCACAGAGAGTGCCAACATAGGAACGGTGATGCACCGTAGTCTAGAGAAGCACGTCAAAGGCGAAGACCGTACACCTGGTTCAAATCTCATACAACAGAAAGCACACAAAATGGCCAATGTCATTATAGACAACGGCCTGAACAATGTCAGTGAAGTCTGGGGATCGGAGGTCTCCCTTTATTACCCAGAACTATATGCAGGCACCACAGACCTTGTTGGTGTGTACAAAGGAGCACCTGCCATAATGGATTTTAAACAAGCACGTAGACTCAAGAAAAAAGAGTGGGTTGAAGATTATTACCTTCAATTAGTGGCCTACGCAGAGGCACATAACAAAATGTATGATACACAGATAAAGACTGGCCGTATCTTTATATGTACACAGAACAACGAATACCAAACATTCGACATTGACAATTATGATAACTGGGTAGGACAATGGTACGCTAAATTGGAACAATATTATAAGCAAATACTATGACCCAACACCCCCTACATTTTTTCGGAGACAGTTTTACTGCCGGAGATGAACTAGTGGATTGGCAGTATGTTGAAAATTATCCTCCATACACAAGTTTTTGGAATTTACAGGAGCCATCTAAACGCAAACGTCCTCCATTGGATCACTTAGATAAAAAACAACTTGTAGATTTGTCCATAACAGAAAAAAAGCAATCTTATGCCGGTCTTTTAGGAGGAGTAAATCATGGTATCAGTGGATGTAGTATGCAGACCATAGCAAGACACGTTATCGAACATCTTGAACACACAAACAACAAAAGTATTATTTTTATTCAGCCAACAGACATCTATCGATGGTGTGAATTTGTTAACGGTAAATGGACTGATTTTAATTCAACATATATCCCAACAGATGATACGATAGCCTACTACAAATTTAGACTGGCACACAGCACTGATTTCAGTAACTTAGTATTATGGTATAATTGTCTCATAACGTTGATTGGTTATGTAAGATCACATCACAACACAGCGGATTGGTGGCTGGTTAACAATGGAGTTTTCAATTCAATAGAATCATTAACCGAGGACAAGAAGATATCTAATATGATCAACACAATCAAAAAATTTAGAGAAAAGATGATAAATTTCCCGCAAGTAGATGATATGGAGTATCCGTACTATTGCGTAGGCGGCCATGTCAACAATGAAGCCCACAATGAACTCGCTGAAAGAATCAAAAAAAAACTACAATAGACGCACTTCGGAGATATACTAAATAACAGTATATGCCGATAGTACAGATATCTAGAATACAGCACAGACGTGGAAAACGAACAGATCTGCCACAACTAGCGGCCGGAGAACTGGGTTGGGTGGTAGATGAACAAAGGCTATTCATCGGAAACGGAACTGTATCAGACGGTGCTCCAGCGGTGGGCAACACAGAAATCGTAACATCAGGTAGTTCGGCATTTACTACAGCATTAAATCATACGTACAAAGGCTACTTAGAAGCGTCCACTCCAGTGACGACTTCGCAACAAAGGACAGTAGCAGTAAGACTAGATGAATATGTTAGTGTGAAAGACTTTGGAGCAAAAGGTGATGACTCCACGGCGGACATCACAGCAATACAAAATGCTATAGATGAAATCTACAAAGACACAGACAAAGACGACACAAGGTCAAGAAGAGTTCTTTTCTTTCCGGCAGGAACTTACAGAATTAATGCGGCACTGAAGATACCACCATATGCTCACTTGGTAGGAGAAGGTCCGGATAAAACAATTATTAGAAATTCAGGAAACAACGCTGTCATGGTCACAATGGACGATGAAGGCAACGTTGGTTCTGACATAGGAAACTCAGGTGCCACAACACCAACACAGATACAAATTTCAAACATGACCTTAAGGAACACTGTTGCTTATGGCGGCATGTCTCTAGACAGAGTCACTCACGCATACTTTAATAATGTTAAGTTCCAAGGATCATACGCTTCCAGTGGCGCTGATGCATCCAATTCCAAAGGGGTAACGGTAACAAATTCGACAGCAGTTTACTCGACGACCAATGTAGTATTCAATCAATGCCAGTTTACAAAATTTGCGAGATTGGTGGACATCAGTTTCAACGCAACAAACATAAAATTCCATAGTTGTGATTTCTCAACTGCATATTATGGTGCGTTGATAGGTGCAGAAATGGATGGAAGCACAGCAGGTTTAACAGATGGACCTCGAGACATGCAATTTACAAGTTCAAGTTGGAGTGACATAGGACAACAGGCCATATTGGTTGCACCGGCGACAGGAACAACAGATGGTGCAGGCCCAAGACACATAGTTTCACACGCCAACTACTACGCGAAGACTGTAGCAAACAACTTCGAAGGTGTTGGTTCGATCAGAGAAGTTCCTATTTTACAGTTTGACAACGACGAATGTTCATCTGTGCAGGACTTTTTTGAAAGAACTGACCTTAGAAGATCAGATGGCAGTTCGGAATTAAACGCGGCACCGGAAGTACAAGGTATAGGTGTCACAACAAAATTAATTAAATCTCAAACTTTACCTGACAACACATCGTCGGCCACTACGATAAACGAATTTCCAGCACTAGCAAGTAAAGGAATATCAATAAAATATAAAATTACTAGGGGAACTCTTGATAGAACAGGTGAATTCATAATAAGTGCATCAACCACGGCTGTTGGTTTCGATGACACATTCACAGAAAGCGGTGCTGACATTGGTGTTACCTTAACAGCGGCACTGGATGATAAAGATTCCACGTCAGGTAATGAAACTGTTGCATTCAAATTCACAACTACAAATACTTCTGGAAGTCCTGGAGACGCAACAATAGATTACCAGACAACAATAATAGCATAATAATCTATAAACTGATAGACAAAAAACTTTTTTTGTCATAATATTAGTACATTATAAAATTACATAACGACGCTGTAATTTTAGTCAAACGATAGGTGACAACACAAGACAAAAAAAGTTAAACATACGGATTTAGATAAATATGGATACAACAAAAACAAAAATCAAAACAAAAATTATAAAAAACTTAATGCCGAATACCAACTCTAGTACGATCAAAGTCCAAAAAAGAGATGGCAGGCTGGAAGACCTTGATATTAATAAAATCCATTTCGTCGTTGAAGAGGCGTGTGAAGGTCTGTCTGGAGTGTCGTCTTCTCAAATAGAAATGAATGCCAACATACAGTTCTACGATGGCATGACAACAAAAGATATTCAAAATGTTCTAGTGAGGTCAGCAAATGATCTTATTAGTCTAGAGTATCCAAACTATCAGTACGCCGCGGCGAGACTCCTTTCATATGATGTAAGGAAGGAAGCACACGGTCAGTACGAATATATTCCGTTGTTGAAACTAATTTTAAGGAATGTTAGGTCCGGTGTTTATGATAAAGGCATATTAGACAAGTACACAAAGACAGACATAAAAAAATTTAATACATGGATCAAGAGAGACAGAGATCTAAAGTTCACGTATGCAGGACTTAGACAGATATGTGACAAGTATCTTGTGCAGGACAGAAGCACAGGACAACTGTATGAGACTCCTCAGGACATGTATATGATGATCGCGGCAACACTTTTCGCAGACTACCCAGCGAAGACTAGAATGAGTTACGTTAAAAAATACTACGATGCAATTTCGCAACACAAAATCAATATCCCAACGCCAGTAATGGCAGGTGTGAGGACACCTATAAGACAATTTGCTTCATGCGTTCTAGTTGACAGTGACGACACTCTCCCTAGTATCTTTTCAAGCGATATGGCCATTGGTTTGTACGTTGCCAGAAGAGCAGGCATAGGAATCAACGCAGGACGTATCAGAGGCATCAATAGTAAAATTAGAGGAGGGGAGGTTCAACACACAGGAGTGATTCCGTTCCTTAAAAAGTTTGAATCAACTGTGAGATGTTGCACACAAAATGGTGTGCGTGGTGGAAACGCAACAGTACACTTCCCAATATGGCACCCAGAGATAGAAGATATTTTAGTTTTAAAAAATAACAAAGGCACAGAAGACAACAGAGTAAGACGAATGGATTACTCAATACAAATTTCTAAATTGTTCTATGAGAGATTCATGAACGAAGAAGACATAACTCTTATATCTCCACACATGGCTCCAGGACTTTATGAAGCGTTCGGCACAGAAGAGTTCGATGACTTGTATCTGAAATACGAATCAGATAAAACTATTCCAAAGAAAACAGTACCAGCACAAGACTTATTCTTTGACTTGTTAAAAGAGAGAGCAGAAACAGGACGTATATACATAATGAACCTGGATCACTGCAACTCACACAGCAGTTTCAAAGACAAAGTTTCAATGAGTAACTTATGTCAAGAGATAACACTACCAACAACACCCATACAAGACATTCACGACGAACAGGGAGAGATCGCACTTTGTATTCTTTCAGCAGTCAACGTTGGTGGCCTAAATGATTTGAGTGAACTAGAGAACATATGTGACCTTAGTGTTAGAGCACTTGAACAAATAATTGACTACCAAGACTATCCAGTTAAGGCCGCAGAGGTTTCAACAAAGAAAAGAAGAAGCCTAGGAATAGGTTACATTGGACTAGCACACTATTTGGCAAAGAACGGTGTTAAGTATTCTGATCCAAAAGCGTGGGATATAGTTGATAGACTTACAGAAGCATTCCAATACAACCTTTTGAGAGCAAGTTGCAATATAGCAATGGAGAAAGGCAAGTGTGAAGGATTCGAAAGAACAAAATACGCAGACGGCCTGCTACCAATTGATCACTACAAGAAAGAGATTGACGAGATCGTGCCACACAAACAGAGAATGGCATGGGAGAGCCTAAGAAAAGACATTGCCAAGTATGGACTAAGACACAGCACACTGTCAGCACAGATGCCAAGTGAGAGTAGTTCGGTGGTGTCAAACGAGACCAATGGTATAGAGCCACCTAGAGCACTGATGGCGATTAAGAAAAGCAAGAAAGGTCCTCTAAAGCAGATAGCACCGGGTTTCCCTAAACTTAAAAATGAGTACACACTCCTATGGGACATGCCAAGCAACGAAGGTTACATCAATGTTGTGGCCATGATGCAGAAGTATTTTGACCAGGCCATATCAGGTAACTGGAGTTACAATCCATTACAGTTTGAAAACAACGAAGTGCCTCTGTCAGCAATGGCACAGGACATGCTTACGGCATACAAGTATGGTTGGAAAACAAGTTATTATCAAAACACGTATGACTTCAAAGGTGAGGAAGAGGATGTGCAACCGGCAGGCCTAAGTGCTGTAGTAGAGACAGACGAGGGCGAGGATGTTGAACTACCACCAGAATTGGTAAATAGTGACATCATTGAAGGTGACGATTGTGACGCCTGTACAATTTAACAACAGAAAAGATTATGACCAAAACAGTTTTTAACCAGGGGAAAGTTGACTTCACTAAACAGCCTATGTTCTTTGGTGAGGATGGTGGCATACAGAGATACGACAACTTCAAACACCCACAGTTCGACAAGTTGAACCAGACGATGATTGGCTACTTCTGGAGACCAGAAGAGGTGAGTCTACAGAAGGACAGAGCAGACTTTATGAACTTCAGGCCTGAACAGAAACACATATTCACAAGTAATTTGAAATACCAAACACTGTTAGACAGTGTACAAGGTAGAGGACCAAGCCTTATGTTCTTGCCATATGTCAGCAATCCAGAACTGGAAGGTTGCATAGTTACATGGGATTTCTTTGAAACCATACACTCAAGATCATACACACACATCATGAAGAACGTCTATGCTGATCCATCAGAAGTGTTTGACACAATCTTAGATGACAAAGAGATCCTGAAGAGAGCAAAAAGTGTCACACACGAGTATGACAAGTTTGGTAAGATGGCATTGGATCACGCCGCAGGTAAGAAAATAGACATGCTTGAACTGAAGAGACAACTTTACCTAGCAATGAACACAGTGAACTTGCTAGAAGGTTTAAGATTCTACATATCATTCGCCTGTACATTCGCATTTGGTGAACTTAAACTGATGGAAGGTTCAGCAAAGATACTTTCATTGATCGCCAGAGACGAAGCCACACACTTGAACCTGTCCACACACGTGATCAAAGCATGGCAGAAAGGTGATGATGCAGAGATGACCAAGGCCATGAAAGGCACAGAGAAGACAGTGATACAGATGTTCAAGGACTGCGTGGAAGAAGAAAAAGCATGGGCCAAGTATCTATTCAAGGACGGTTCTATAATTGGCCTTAACGAAAAACTTTTAGGCAACTATGTTGAGTGGATTGCCAACAAGAGATTGAGAGCATTGGGCTATGATCCCATATATGATGTGTCAGCATCAGCAAATCCACTGCCATGGACACAGCATTGGCTATCATCAAAAGGTATGCAGGTGGCACCACAGGAGACGGAAGTAGAATCATACATCGTTGGTGGCATAAAACAAGACGTTAAAAAAGGCCAATTCAGCAAATTTAAGTTATAAACCAAGCGGTTTTGGGCATCCATAAATACTGCTATGCCAAGGATATCAAGACACAAGGATAGATGTAGGACAGGTCACGCATGTTCGAGTACTGCACCGGTCAACGCATCACAGAGGACAGTGTTTGCCAACGGCAGATCAATCCTCGTAAGGGGCGATCGAGTGGCACCTCACTTCATATTGAAAGCGAGAAGATGTCTCGGGCATAAGGCCATACTATCAGGTAGTTCGAGACGTGTTTTTATTAGAGGAATAGGCGTAGGTAGGAGAGGCGACAAGGCAGATA
>MDTB01194001.1_pt1 | contig 10107 bp, 19 predicted proteins | sample 811161 | NCBI WGS metagenome assembly MDTB01 (sample SAMN05326650, study PRJNA326480) | marine metagenome | isolation source: seawater | place: Mediterranean Sea | collected 2009
ATTGCTTCAATAGTTGATTGATTTGCATTAAAATTAAGAACTCCACTTGCTGGAGCTGGAACTGGAAGATTCATAACTTTTGATGTAAATTGTAAACGCATACTCTTTAAATTGTCTAGAAATTTCTTTCTTTCTCCAGTACTAATAAAACCATACACATTTACTCCTGCTTCATTTAACTCTATGTTTTCTGGTACATATTCATTATCGACTTTAGCACTTCCTCTCCATTGAAAACAACTCCAGTATCTAGCTTTCCATTTTGGTCCTGGATTATCACAATTATGTCTTGCACGAAATGATTTTCTTCTTGCAGGATCATCTCTTTTAATTTCCATATTTGGATCACCAAATCCAACTTTAACTACATTACCCTTTTCATTCTTTACATAAACATGAAATTTTCTTTTACCATCACTAGAACGAATAGGATCATTTAATGTAACTTTCTTACCTTGATATTCTGCTTCTTCTAATACATGATCAAATAAATCTATAGGACACCCATCTTCATCTAAACTTTCTTTCTTTGGACCCGATCTAGCTTGTGCAACTCTATCTATTGTAGCTTTTCTTACTTTTGGTAAAAGTCTTCTAGCTATTTTTTGTATAAGTCCTTTTTTACTTTGAACTCTTTTATCTACATTCATTTTATCTGCTGGTGATAAGTTAGCATAATTCTCACCTTTCTTACCAGCTACTTTTTTACGAACTACTTTCATGGCCGCCTTTTGAGCAAGTTTGAAAATCTTTGCAGTACTTTTCATTTTCTTTGCGGCTATTTTTCTCATACGTGCAATCTTAGGTGCAAGTCTTTTCATAAGTCTAGATTTTTTTAATCTTTGTTGAAAATTCAAAACTTCATTTAATTGATATAATTCGCCAAGTTCTGCAAACCAATTTTCTTCTTGTTCTGTAAGTTCTAATTCTTCTAGAACTTCTTCAAGAATTAAATCATCTTCTTCTGTCCATTGCATATGAGCCTCTTTTAAATTTTTTCTTACTAAGTTATAAACTTTTGTTTTATCTGCATTCGATAGTTTTGATGCCAGTCCACTCTTAAATGTTTTTTCATCACCATCTTTAGCAGTTTGTCTCAACTTTGAGCCAGACATTCCCTCAACACCTTGAGCATCTGGATCTCTATCACCAGATGATACAGTTTTTATACTGTTAAAATTATAATCTTTTCCGTTGTACTTTTGTAATACTCTATCAAACTCACTTATACGATCCGATCCAACAACCATAATGATGTCGGTAAACCCTTCTTTTTCGATTTCTGGTAGTATTTGGAAGATTTGTTTCGAGTTAGATCGTTGTACGATACCGAAGGCTTTCGTTGCAAACCTGTATTTATCGTTGTACGATAAGGGATCTTTCTTTGGATTTTGAGAGTGGGATAAATAAATCCTGGGAGTTGCATTTTGTTTTTTCGCTACATCTTTTATTTTGTTAGCTAACTTCTCATGCCCTACTGTGGGTGGATTCATTCTACCGAATGTGAATACTAATTTCTTCATAGTGTGTTTTCCTTAGACTTAACACTTTTGTTTCTATCAGTTATTTATAATATAATCAAGCTCCACCTGGGGTATTCTTTCTATATGTTCCATCAAAGTTATATTTTGGTGTATTACTTAAAGCATGCCAAAACCATTCTGGGCCAGGAAGAAAAATATACCACTTACTGTACTGTTTACTTCTTAGTATCTTACACCACTTTAGAAATCTTTTTATTTCTGCCAACCTTTTAATACCTTATCTGAAAAGTTTGCTCTACTAAATTCCATTCTATCGATTAACTTTACTGCATTCTTACCAATCTTATCAATAGCTACATAACCTTCTTGATCAGTTACTTCAAAACCATCAGCAGTTGATAGAAAAGTTTTAAGTTTAGCAGTTTTATTCATTTGCTTAATAAATACCATTTTAATATCTACAAAAGCATTCATAAGATTAAGAATGTTTTCTAAATTTCTACTGTTAGTATTTGAAAAGTATTTCATAACTTCTTTTTTACGAGTAGTTACATTTGCTTTACCCTTGACAGATTTTCTTTTATCACTTTCAATCTTATAGTAATCATGGAAATATGTAATCATATCTTGCACGGCCTTCTTTACATTACCAACTTTTTTACCAGCACGTACTTTTTTATTTAAGAATGTTTTCATTCTCATTAGCAATTCTTCATTATCAGAAATACCATTTAAACTATTAGCATCTAATTTTTGAAATATCTTACCAGCATCAGATAACATCTTAGTAACTTTTTCAGTTTCTTTGGCTGTCATATTTGCAGAACCAGAAGCATCTTGATATTCAGCATCAACACTCCATACACCAGGAACTTTCTTTAAACTGTCTGCAATATTCTTACCAAACTCGGCCTGCATGTTTTCAAAACTACCACCTTTATATCTTGTATGCCACACAATACCTATTTCTGCTCTACTAATTTCAGCAGATAGTGGGCCATAAGGAACTGCATATACAATCGTATTAGGGTGAAAAGTTAAATACTTAGTATCTTCTATTCTTTGTGTTTGCAAATCTCTTTTTGAAAATAAGAAGTCTCCTTGAATTACTCCCTTAATACCTAAAGATGGTAATAGTTCTAATGCTTTTACAAGTTTATTGCTTAAATCTCCAGAAGTATCTGCTCTCACTTCTTCTTCTGTTTTATATACTTTAGGGTTCTTGTTGAAGATACCTTTTTTAGCAACAAAGAATTTACCATCAGATGGATCTGTACCACAAAAAATAGCAGGAGCTCCGTCCCATTTAACTGATACGTTTATACTTGATTTAGATGTACCTGCTAACATATCTCTAACAGAACGTAGAAAATTCATAGACTCTCTAGCACCATCTACACCACCATTTAAAATATTATCTTCAATATGTTCCATGTGAGTGTTCTTGGCTTCTGCTAAGAACGTACTAAATTTTTTCATAACTAATCCTCTAAATGTTTACTAACTATTTATGTTTCACATTTATATAGTTTTCAGCTTCTTTTTGAGCATCATCATAAGTTTTTCTAGTTATAAAAGCACATCTCTTCCAAGATCCAGAACGATTATCTAAAATGTCTACGTGAAACATTGATTCTTTAGCAGGTACTTCTTCATAGTTTAATTTTTTAGATAGTTGATATCTACTTGAAAATATTTTATATTTTTTCATTATCGCCTCATATTTGCTTGATCAATAGCATCATTGCTATCTTTACGAATAGGAACTGCATTTGATTTATGCAACGTACCTATACCTATAAGTTGATTGCCAGTATAGACACCAACTCTCTTCTTAAAACCATTACCACATATTCTATCAGATGTTTGATATTTAGACTCTGTTGATAAATCTGGAAACTCATTTCTAAATTTACCATTAGATGGTTTATATCGAACTCTTTTTAAAAGCTTATTCATAAGATTTTTTTCACGTTCAATGGCTTTTACATTTCTTAATTTTTTCATACTATATCCAAAAAAGAAAGGGGTTTTGCTTATTTGCCAGAGCCCCTTTCATAACCCGACTATATGAAAGTGAGAGAGAGGTGTCGGGTTTACCTAACTCTTTAAACATTTTATTTCAAGTAAACTGGGCCAGTCCAATTTATTGGGTAGTCTCCAAAAAGAACATTTCCTCTAGGAGCATTTCTAGTTGGAGCATAATAACTTGCAGGCATTAAAATATCACCAAGTTCGAAAATTTTATCTTTTGTAGTGTTTACTATAAAAGCTAAAACACCACCATTTCTACGAACTACTTTGATATACTTTCTTCCTTTGCTAATGCTAATGCTATTTGCAAATTCTTCTTTCATACGATCATTAGTACTCCATTGATTATAATCTTCAATCATGGCTTCAACCATATTTTCAACACCTTCTGTGATAATCTTTGTTGATTTTTCTACTTTTACTGTCATATTTTTTCTCTCTCTTTATTGACTATACTTATACTATATCAGACGATTCGCAAAATGTCAATATATTTTTTGAAAAAAGTTTAACTTATTTGAAATAAATTTACATGTGTTGTAAAATTGCAACACCAATATTCTGTAGTTTATCATACCACAGGACTCTGCCACTAATGCTACCAATACTGCAATTATTAGAAAATCAATCATTTTTGATCCGTAATCAATGTTGCACCAGCACCAACTGCGGCACCAACTTCACATTTACCAAATAATATTTCTCCAGCTACACAACCAATAGCACTATTTTCCATCAGACGTTTACCATCTGAAGTAAGATATGTTGTTTGACAACCTGCTAGTAATATACCAGCTACTAATAAATAATAATAATTCTTCATATTAACTCCTTATAAGTTTACCGATTAGTTCCCAATCGTAAGTTTTAGATAATTTATTCGCTTCCAGAGAAGGCATTCCATTTTTAATGAGTTGTCTTTTCTTCTTGCGATCTAGTTCAAAAGACATTTCAAATCCAGTAACTTCTTCAAGATAAGCAACTGCTTTATCAACATCTTCAAATTCTTTCATAGCTTTATCGCTATTTAAAAAGGGCTTTGCAATAAACATTAGTTATACACCATTCTTGCAAGAGATTTTTTATCAATCTCTTTGGTTTCAATTGAATGCAATTTCTTTGCTAAATCTATATTATATTCTTTACAGAATTTTATAGCATAATGCATTGCCATCATTTCAGAATCATCAGCAGTACTCTCAATACTAGTACCAACTAATCTTTTACTTTTGATGAAGGGTTCACCATCATCTACGTATACTTTTGTTGTATATAACATACTCTCTCCTTTAAAATTAACTTTTACCAGACATAGAAGGATTGTTAAATTCTGGCTCTTCTATCTCTGTCAACAAAGTTTCATACTCTGTACAAACTTTTTTATTATCTAAAATAATAAAAGAAAATAACCAATGATCTATATTATTGTCAAATGCATACATTTTTCTTCCTGCTTGTGAATCTGAAATCGAATCTCCGTGAATAATACAATCTCCTTTATTTCTAAAAATTGATAAATGACGACCTTTTCTATTTCCAATATTACCCTGTCCGACATACATTACACCATAATCTTTGTGTATGATTTTGTATACTCCATTGGCTTTGTAAGCTTTGTTATCACCAAAGCCACTACCTGAAAATAGCCCCTTACTTCGCTCTTCAATAGGAGCTGGTTGTGTCCATTCATATGAATTACTAATCATTTCTTTTAAATTTACTAATTCTTTAGACTCTTCTTCTATTTTATTAGCAATAGCCTCTGCTAGAATTTTATCCATCTGGTAAACCCTCCCACTCTTGATCTATTAGAATATTTACGAGTTCTTCCATATCATCATCACAATGTAGGCCTCTCTCAATTGCAAGTTCTGTGATATCTTGCCAGATATCTTCATCGCCGTTATCGACTTTAGCCCAGATATTATCTGAGATATTTTCCATAATTAAATCATTATTTAAATTGCTCATTATAAGCCTCACTTTCTTTATCTAATAATGCTTGTCCCAAGAATGTATGAATATTATCTGCAAACTTGGGAAAAAACTTTGTAATCAAAAAACATACTTTAGCCAAAAATAGTCTCCATCTTTTCAATAGCATCTTCTATCTCTAAACCCATTGCATTAGCAATTTCTTGGGCTTGCTCTAGTACAAAATTTTCATCTCCCTCAGCTTGTCCAGCCATGATAGCATTGTACTCTAACATTTTTTCTTGTAATTTAATCAATAGTTCTTTCATAATTTAACCTTTCTCTGCGAATCACTATACTATTATAATAGCAGGTTTTTATAATTTGTCAACCCTTTTATATTCCTAATGGTCCAAGCTTTCTAAAACTTTGTACTGCACCATCTACTATAGTAGGATATTTACCTAAATAAGTTCCTGCTCTTAAAGTTTCTTTATTCAAATGTTTTTTATGTCTATGTTCTATCTTATCCCAGTTAGCTAATATAATTTTAGCAGTTTCATCAAAACATTCATCACTAGCAATAGGATCATCTAGCTTATAGTATGAATATGACATCATTAAATATAATGGGACAGCCATATTAATATTTTTATTAATTAAATCTTTTACTAAATTATCTTTCACTTTTCACCTCTAACTAATTTTTGAACTACATTAAAAAGTTTTGCTTGACTACTTTGATAAAATCTTGAGTCTGTCGCATGAACTCTTTCATCTCTTTTATCCACATAAAATCCTCTTTTTGCGGCTTCACCATTTTTAGTTTTTACAATTAAAAATTGAAATCCAATACCTTGAAACAATTCAGATTTTTTTTGTAATTGTTCTTTACTAAAGATTTTAAAAGAATACTCACTACCTAGTTTACTATAACTCTTTGCTATTCTTTTCAACACTAAATCTATTTTAAAGTCTTTCAAGTTCAAACTCCTTTAATAATTTTTCTTGCATTTCGTAAGCTTCTATTTCGAAAGGCCTATCTAAGTAATCAGTTTCACAATACTCTAAAGAAAAGATATTCTGTCCTCTTACTGCTTGTGCTATATGTGTAAACTCATGAAATAATGTAGTTAAAAAGTCATCTTTGTCTTGACTCTTTTTTACTTCCATGATAAAATGTCTTTTGTAATCACCATCAACAACATTACCACATACATCTAAATTCTTCTTTAAATGTATTTCAATATCTAAGTTCTTATGTTTAGGAAGTAATTTATCTTTTGCAAACCAAATAGCTTTAGTAATTAAAAGCTTTTCTTTTTTATTTGCATTATTAATATCAATTATCATACTATTATAATAGCAGGAAAATCTATAATGTCAACCCCTACTGTAAGTCTTTGAAAAACTTAGGGATTTCTCCTTGGAATCCACTGCCGTTATTTAAATTTTTACAAAGTGATTCGTTTTCTTTTTGTGATTTTGAAAGCCAAACTAACTCATCTAATCTTTTATCATAGATCATATGTTGTTTGGTTTTTGAGATACCAGAAACGTAGCTTCTAGTTTCATATCTGTTCTTGTAATCTATCATACTTTTAACCCACTAAAGTCCTTTCTGCCTTGCTTTTTAGTTACCCATTTCATTTTATCTTCTTCATCAGCACGTTCAGCATATTGTGTATTATCAAATACAGGCCCATCTAGAACATCTTCTTGTGCTGTTTGTTCAACATCATAGAGTCTCATTTTCGCTCTATCTACACCAAGAACAAATCTCTTATATGAAGTAGGATCATTATATCTATTCTTGAGTTGTTTTACCATGACTTGACTTAATTCTTCTAACTCTTCAGTTGATATAAGTGCAAACATGAAATCGGCTGTTGCTGGCAATCCAAAAGACTCTGAAGTATCTTCTAATCCAACATCAGAGTTGGTGTAACCACTTCGTGTAGTTTGAGTTGCAGACATTATTGGTACATTCTTTTCTACTGCTAGTCCTCGTAATTCTTCAGCAATAGATTTTATTAGTGTATATGAATTTACATTCGAACCAGTTCTTATTCTATGTGACATACAAATATTCAAATAGTCAACATAGATTATATCTGGTATAAATTGTCTTTTTAATCTTAATTCATTAAGTAAGTGTCTGAAATGTCCAACGTGAGCAGATGCAGTTGGATATTCTTTTACAATAAGTTTACCACTAGTTTTACCCTTGACTCTTTCAATCTTCTTATCATACATATTCTTAGGTAAATCATTTAAATTATCCAATGAAACATTTAATAGATTAGCATCTATTCTTTCAGCTATCTTTTCTTCAGCCATTTCCATTGTGATATATAAAACATTTTTTCCATCTATCAAATTAGCAGAGGCCATATGACACATTGCTAAGGACTTTCCAACACCAGTACCAGCTAAGATTATGTTGAGCGACTTTTTGGGTAAACCACCTTTTGTAATTTTATTAAGATATTCAAGATCAAATGGTAACCTTTCTTCAACCCTATGATAAAAATCCCAACGACTATCACTATCGTCAAGAAAATCATGGCCAATACTAGGATCGAAAGAGACAGAGAGAGCATCAGACAAAAGTTCAGGAATGTTACCTTTGTCTTCTTTTTGTTTTCCGTCAATAATGGATATCGACTCCATGATCGCATTATAGATAGCTTTCTCTTGACAAAACTTTTCAGTTTTTTCTATTAACCATTCTTTGTCTGTATCATTATCAGCATCTAATGAAGATACTATTTCAGAACATTTACCAAAATCTTCATCAGACACTTTTGAATTATTATCTAATTCTATTATCAAAGCCTCTTTTGTAGGCATTGCATTATATTGTGAAAGGTATTTATCAATTTCTTGATATATAGACTTTTCATTTCTTTCTGAGAAGTATTCTGGTTTTAAGTATGGTAATGTACGTCTAGCATAACCTTCATCATTAAGAAGATGCTTTAGTACTAGAAACTCTATTCTGTTTATCTTGTTCAATGAAGTACCCCTCTATCAATTCTGTTAGTATATCGCCTATTATAGTATGAAATTCTTTTAATGTCAAGTCTAAACTATTTGGATTTTCAACTGATATAAAACTAAACTCTAACTTTCCATCTTTCACGTTATCATCAGACACATTAATAACATCATATTGGTATATAACATCTTGATACTCACCTTCTAGTATCTGTACACACCACATGTCATCATGAAAACTATTTTCATTATCAACAGTTTGGTATCTAACTGTCATCTACGTTTTCCTTGTCCTCTATATTTTTTATAGGATCTTCTTTTTCCTTTGTTCATTTTTGCTAAAGACAATAAACCATCACCTATAGATGTTTTACATTTTCTTGGCTCATGGGCAGTAACATATCTCATACTTCTAGTGGGCATTTCGAATCTCTTTCTCTACTTTGTCCTGTAACTCAAGAACTCTTTCTTGTATAACATTTATCGCAGTATACAAATGTCCAGTCGCTTGTGGTTTAATTCTGCTTTTAAGAATTGAAATTTCTTCCATAAGAATTATTATTCTTTCAACATCAGTACTTCTACTTCTATCTACTACCATATACTTAATATTCCCCCATTATAATTTAAAGATTCTTTAATTTTTCAATAGTTGCAATGTCAGCTTGAGATAAAAAATCACCACAATCACAAGTTTGATCACTATCTAAATGAACTTCAAACTTACCATATGGACACACATGTACCCATCTGATTTTGTCATCTTCAATGTAAGCTGACTTCGTTGGCTTCATCATTTTCTCTTGATTCTTCTCCACCATATTCGAACTCCTTCTTTGCGGCAATTTCTAACTTTGCCATAATATCTTCTGTAAAATATTTAGTTGGATTTTCATTAATGTTTTTACCAAAAACTTTGCTACCATCAGGTAGTTCATAACGTGTAGAAACTTTTTTAATGATATCATACTTTTCTGCTAAATCTAATAATCCATAATATCTATCTAATCCAGTTTTGTAAGATAGTTTAACTTCTACTCTTTTATTTTCTTGAGTAAATCTAGATTTAGCCATTTGCACTTTGATAATATTACCAATAACATCAGTACCATCTTTATCTTTCTTCTTAGATAACATAGCAATAGATGATGAAGCATATTTGAGTCCAGCACCACCTGACATTTCTTTCATTGGGATATAAGAACCAACTACATCATATACATGATTAGTAACTAACATTGGAACTTTTGCTTTTGCAAGTTTAAGAGATAACACTCTAAAAGTACCACGTAACAATTGTGCTTTAGTCATATCTCTTGCTGGTTTACCAGACTCAACATCTTCTAACTCTTTTGCAGAAGATAATTGTCCAAGAGAATCTAACACCATCATCATGGGTGGTGCATCACTATGTTCCATATAGTTTGTTAACATCTTTACTGCACTTGTTCTAAAGTCTTCGATTGATTCTGGTTCAGCTATAGAAACTCTTGATACATCTATACCTCTTGTAGACATCATATCTTTAGTTACGGCAGCCTCTGTATCAAAATAAATTACACCACCAGTTTCATTATCATCTAAAAATTGTTTAATAACACCTAAAACAAAAAATGTTTTCCCGGTTGCAGATTCCCCGGCAAATGCAGTTATCTTATTATTTGGTACACCACCA
>MDTB01224353.1_pt1 | contig 10107 bp, 13 predicted proteins | sample 811161 | NCBI WGS metagenome assembly MDTB01 (sample SAMN05326650, study PRJNA326480) | marine metagenome | isolation source: seawater | place: Mediterranean Sea | collected 2009
GAGACGCAGAGAAGTATGTGGATGGCGAAGACGATGTTGTGGACATGGACAAAATAATTAATGACTTTGCATTGATAAGGAATCAATGGTTGGGCATCACCAAAGGACTAGATCAGAAGCAGTGGCAGATAACGAACATTGTAAAACTGAGGGTCGCTGGAATGGAAGATGCAGACATCAAATAGAATCATACTAACAGACGTTGATGGGGTACTACTGGAGTGGGAACACCATTTCACTAAATGGATGTTGCAAAGGACACTGTTCGACGAGCGTGGTGCCAGATATCATCCTCACAGATTACTGCCAGACAAACAGAACACATACGAAATGGATGAACGTTTTGGGGTCACAAAAGACGAGATAAGAAAACTAATCAGAGAATTCAATAGGAGTGCTTGGATGGGAACACAAAGGCCTATGTTGGAATCACAGACATGGGTAAAATTAATGTGTGCAGAAGGGTGGACATTCATTCCCATAACATCGCAGACATCAGACATACCAGCACAAAAATTACGTAAAAAAAGAATGGGAGAACTATTTGGCGACCATGTATTCACAAATTACCATATACTAGGCACAGGTGCTGACAAAGACGGTGCATTAGCGGAGTTTCATGATACCGGACTGTATTGGGTCGAGGACAAGCCAAAGAACGCACTAGCCGGGCTCAAATACGGTTTAAAACCTATATTAATAGACCAACCATACAATCAAGACTTTAATCATCCTGACATTATCCGTGTAAGTAATTGGAAACAAATACACGAGATAGTCAGTGGAAAAATCAAAAAATAAAAGCAATTTCTGTATAAGACCATTCAATAGTGCATGGCTAGGTGCAAATGGAGATCTTAACGTTTGCTGTATGGTTGATCCTTTGAAATCTAGTTTTCCAAACACAAAACAAGATAATATCAAACAGACCAAACTACAGTCCTGGTGGAGAAGCGATTATGTCCAATATCTGAGACACAGTTTTATCAAAAACAAAAGACCAAGTGAGTGTGTAGAATGTTGGAAAAAGGAAGATAACGGGATGACCAGTCATCGTTTGAGATCTAACAAAGAACACAACGCAATATTCAAAAACAAATACCAAAGAAACTTGAAATTAATTGGCAAAGATGACCTTGATTTTCCTGAAGATGTACAGATGAATATAACCAATCTATGTAATCTAAAATGTCAAATGTGTACGGGGAAAAATAGTTCGAAGTTGCTAGTCGAAAACAACGCTCTTGGATATGAGGATCTGGACCAAAAAGATTACAATCTCGAGGATGCTGACTATAAAAAAATATTGCAATTAGTTAAACATGATTTAAAAGTGTTGATGATATTGGGTGGTGAACCTTTCTTCAATCCCCGTGTAATAAAATTACTTGAGATGCTTGTACAGAACGGGCAGGCAAAAAAAATAAAATTACATGTCACCACCAATGGGACGATGTGCAATGACAAGATCCTGTCACTGCTAAATGAATTTCCAGATTTGCGATTGGTCTTCAGTGTTGATGGCTGGGGTAAGTGTAATGATTACATGCGTTTTCCGTCTTCTTGGCAAGTGGTCAGCAACAATATAAAACAGTTCAAACGTTTAAAAAATGCCAATACGTCGATCAACTGTGTTGTCCAGAATCTCAATGTGCTTTATGTTGATCAGTTAATCAAGTTCGCCAATGAAAATAATATCTTCATAAAATTAAATGTAGTGATAGGTACAGACTGGTTACATCCTTTAATTTTACCAAAAAATGTTTTAAGTATGGCACACAAAAAATTATCAAGTATCAAAAAAGAAAACCTAATACACACAGATGCTGTTGAGGAGATAATCAATCTTTTAGGAAAACACATCGACGATTATAGTCTAGACGAGGACACATACAAAAAATTTATAGACATGGTGAACAAGAGAGATAATTACAGAAAAATAGATATAAAGAATTATATGCCGGAACTAGCAGAAAAGATACTTAAATGAAAATATACATAGGACACGACAGCAGAGAAGACATAGCATACCAAGTGTGTGAACACAGCATCAAACGTAGAGATCAGTCAGCAGAAGTTATTCCCTTGAAGCAAAAACAAATGCGAGACCAAGGACTCTACACTAGACCTGTGGACAAGTTGGCATCTACCGAGTTCACGTTCACTAGATTCTTCGTACCTTACATGAATGACTTCAAAGGCTGGGCGGTTTTCTGTGACTGTGACTTCCTTTGGAAAATACCAACCCATGAACTTGTAAAATATTGTGATCCAAGTAAGGCAGTTGTTGTTGTAAAACATGATTACACCCCAAAAGAAACAACTAAAATGGACGGACAAACTCAAACAGTGTACCCAAGGAAAAATTGGAGTAGTATGGTACTTTGGAACTGTGAACATCCTAAGAATAAAATACTAACGCCAGAGTTACTGAACGCAGAGTCACCAAAATTCTTGCACAGATTCAGTTGGTTAGAGGATAACGAAATAGGTGAATTACCTTTAGAATATAATTGGTTGGTAGGTTGGTACAAAGAGGCTAGAGATGGCACACCCAAGATACTACACTACACAGAAGGCGGACCATGGTTTGACGGATATCGAGATTGCGAGTACGCCGACGATTGGAAGAAAGAACTGATCAACCTTTTTAGTGCATAAGTCACTCACCTTGAAATAAAGATAAGTACAGTTATGGCAGGAGGACACATGACGAGAATGTTAGCGTGGATAGACGATCTTGATCTGATTGTGGTGCAATGTGAAATCAAACCATATGGACCTGGTACGCGGAGATACATGGTTGGTAGACATGTTGAAAAACCAAAACACAGAGCATATCAACTACCAAGTGGCCGGTGGGCGTCCACTCACGGCGTCCAAGAATGGCTGACACCAGAACCGTTACATGGACCTGCTTTAGAGAATTGGTTGACGGAATATGCAAAAAAACACAGTTAGTATTTTAGGATCATCAGAACAAATACCTCAAAAAATTGAAGGGTGGAATCACACATTCCAGATGGCCAGACCTTACATAAAGGGAAAAGGGATAGGCATAGATGTTGGTTGCAGAGAAGGGGGTTTTGCACGAGAAATGGAAAACAATTTCACACACGTACATTGTTTTGATTTCAGAGACAAGAAAAAAATGTTTGAAAACAATGTCATAGACATGAGCAAGTTCACGTATCACATTTGCGGAATAGGAGAGAAGAAAGGCACGGCATTTACAACAAGCAATAAAGTAGGCAGAATTAAAGATAACGGCAATGTTCCAGTACCAATAGAGACTATAGACTCATTTAATTTTGAAAATGTCACCTTTATCAAATACGACATCGAGGGATATGAACTGAAAGCACTTAAAGGTTCAGAGCAAACTATAAAAAAGTACAATCCGGTCATTGTAATAGAACAAAACAGAGGCAACAGTTTCCCACAGGAACTCTTAGAATCTTGGGGTTATAAATGTAAAGGCATTGACAAAGTTTTTAATCAAGATTACATAATGGTGAAAGAATAATGTATAGAGAAATTCCATTACCCACCTCAATAGCATTTGAACCAATCAACTTGTGTAACGCAAAATGCTATTGTTGTCCATACACCACGCTAAGTGAAGATAAAACATATCACGGCCAACTAATGACCAAAGGACAATTAGGAACGCTGTTACACGATTATGGCTCTCTGATAAAGAAGTACAAGGTAAAGGATTACACCTGTGCAGTGAGTCCATGGAGGTACAGTGATCCACTTGTGCAACCTAACCTAGAATACATCATGGAACTGTGCGATTATTACAAGATCAAAGTGGGCATTTGCACTAATGGTGTATCGTTTACTAAGAAACAATGTGAAATTTTAAACAAATATATACACCTAATAGGCAATGTTCATATGAGCGTTATTGGTCACACAGCAGAGGAACTATGGGAGTTCATGAAAATCAAAAAAGACAAGACACTAAAAAGTTTACACTTCGTTAAAGAAAACTATCCTCAACTGTCTAAGAGGATTGCAATTGGTGTCAAACACAAAGATCAATCATCCACTGCCAGCGGTTCCACTATCGCCGAATATCAAAATGCAATACTGGGTAGAGTAAAGTCAAAAAGAAATTGGGTTGAAAACAGAATGGGAGATGGAGACGGAGACTGGACGAAACCCTATAACGCTGTAATTGATGAAAATAACTACATGCAAGGATGTGCCATGGGCTCCGGTCGTATACTAAGGAAAATGGAAGTGTTGGTAAATGGGCAAGCGGTTTTGTGTTGTGATGACGCAGAAGGAAAAACAAACTATGGAAATATTTTTGAAATTGGTATCGAGGGTGCATGGAAAACTATGCAAAAAGAACATAAGATAATATACGATAAAAAATATTCTGAAGCCAAAAAGAATTTGATATGTAATACTTGTAGTAGGGCAAAATTCAATAACAAATGGACATCTGCAATGGAATCAAGACTCAATTCAGTGCAACAGGACACAATAAACAGGATAGGCAGTATGCAATGATAGGTGAACAATTTGTAAGTAAATGTATTGATAGTAAAATACTCAAAGAGCCGTGGCCTCATCAAATAATTGAGGACACATTACCACAAGAAGAATTCGTTAAACTAAAAGATCAATGTCTAAACATAGATGTACCCAAAGACAGACTTGTTCACATATTTCCAAAAGATTTTGCCGATCATAATATAACGTTCTATGATCAAATACATAACATTAGTAAAATGATTTTAGATAATGCAAAGGTTTTGTGTGACCAATATCCCAATCATAGATGGTTTAATGATCTGGCTGTGAATTGCCATATTTCGGTTACTCCGCCGTTACCTTATAAGTTCTATATACACATGGAAGGGCTTGAAAAAATATGGAGTAGCGTAACCTATATCACTCCAGAAATAAATGTGGGAACAAAAATGTATACGAATCAAGATGAAAAAGCGTTTGTAAAAGAAGCAGAATGGAAACCTAATAATACTTTTATATTTTGTGGACAGCAGAATAAAACATGGCACAGTTATGAAAGTGACCAAACACAACAACGAATAACATTAAATTTATTTCTTGTGAATGGCGGTTCAAAAATAATTACTTTCAGGAACTAACGTTTATTTTTTCCTTTAATAAGTTGACATCCATTTGTAAATGCCTATCCCTTACCTTTGTCCAAACGAAATTATCTCTGTAATTGATGTTTAAATTTTTCCGTATTTGTTTGCCAGCGTTGTCATTGATAATCTTTTTCGCTTTGAATGTCACTGTTGGAAGATAAAGGCATCGACCTAACTTACGTGCAACTTTTTGTGTGTAGGTGTCCACATGCCAATGCCAAAAGAAAGGAGGTGCTAGATATCCTAACGTATTGATCCAATTTGTATGTACGGCAAAGTGTGCCGCTGGTAACGGTTCATCGGGCCAAAGTTTTGTTTCTGTGCCTGAATTTTTATTGCCTTTCCTTCTACCATCACTTGGCACGACCATTAGGATTTTATCCTCATATCTATTGAATTCGTCTGCAATCAACTGATCCCAGTCCTGCGTTTGTACTTGTACATCATCCCCCATTAGCATGACAATATCATGAGATGCCTTCTCTGCCATCAGGTTCCAACTGTAACAGGTGGATTGATTTGGACCAACTGTATAATGTTTTTCGTCTAGTAACTCTTTGTATTCTTCTAGTCTCTCATCATCATCATTTAGATAGAATAAAAATTCTGTGTCGTATTTTTGTGTGGCAGTGGCAGTTTCAACTAATCTTTTTGCTAGTTCTGGTCTGCCTCTTGATGGACAACAGAACGATATCATATCAGTTTATTCTTCCAGGTGTCTGGTGTTTTATCATTTATAATTTCTAAAGGCAAATGATATTGAAACTTTTTTGTCCCTCTAGTCCTGATGTACTCAGCAGTTTTTTGCACCGATTGTCTTACATTTGTAGAAGTTTTATAACCTAATAACTTCCTTGCTTTGTCTGATGAACAAACTGCGATCTTGACTTCTTGTGGTCTATCTTTATGATATAACACATCTAAATTAAGTCCTGTTTCGTTAGCACACATTTCGGCCAAATCGTTAATCGTGCAAGATTCCTCGTCAGGACCAATGTTAACAACTTCTCCAACTACGTCGTCTTGAAAAGCAAGAGCATTTAAACAATACAAACAATCATCAATGTAACTGAAACATCTCTGTTGCTCGCCATCACCGTATATGATAGGTTGTTTTCCTTGTAACATCCTGTTCAACATTATAGACATAACATTTCTAAATGGATCATCATATTTCTGTCTCGGGCCAACTATGTTGTGGGGAACAGCAATAACATACTCAACTCCGTGTGTTTCACATAAATTTTTTAGAACATCCTCACCGGCCTTTTTAGCAATACCATATGGATCTTGAGGACGACACTCATAATCTTCTCTGTATGGCATTTTATCATGATGTCCATATCTTGCCATGCTTGAACAGTACACTATACGTTTTACGTTGTTTCTTATTGCCGCTGTAATTGTTGTAACTGACGCTTCAAATATATTTCTTGTAACAAGCACAGGAGAAAATACAGAAAGTCCTTCATAGGCAGTGGCGGCGGTGTGATACACTATGTCACAGCCTTCCATTGCTTTAGTTAAGTTCTCTAAATCACAACAATCTACTTGATGAAATTCTACACCTTGTGGTACGTTATCTGCATACCCACCGATCATGTTGTCATTGCCAGCAACTTTGTGACCTTGAGCGATCATTAAGTCTGCCAGGTGTGAACCTAAAAAACCTGCAACACCTGTTATAAAAATTTTCATTTTGAGTATTTAATTTAAGTTATGCACGGTAGAAAACTTTATCTGGCCAATGTGATATCAATACCTTAAAACCTAAAGACTGAATATATTTTTCTATTTCGATATTACTACTGCCATATTTTTTGGTATTATTGTTTAATTCTATCATGAGATACTGCACATTTTCTAGCGTTTTTTTTGCACCTTTTAACACTTCCATCTCGTATCCCTCAACATCAATTTTTATCAAATCAACATCATCTAATTTCATGTTATCAATAGTAATCATAGGAATACTGCCTTCGCCTACAATTCTTTTACTTTGTGTAAAGTTATCCTCTGACAATGAAATTAATTTTTCTTCTGAACCTACAGCCAATTGATGCGTTTCTACATCATCAGTAACATTTTTAACCAGGCATTGATAGTGTAGACTGTCTGGCTCAAATGCAATCCCCCTGCCACAAAATTTATTCATGGCCATGCTCCATGTACCGACCCATGCACCAATATCTAATATGTGATTAAATTTTTTATTTTTATCAACACAATAGTCTATAAATTTAAGTAAACATTTGTTTTGTGTAAATGATTTTCCTGCTTTCCATTCCTCGAAATGCAAATCATTGTTAGGTACCCAAAATCCATTCACTTTCTCTATTTTCATAGTATTCCTTTGTCCATTAGGATTTCAACTGCTGTCCCATTGCCAAGTTCTTCTGGTGTGAACTGTTGGTAGGCCAGACTGTACAACCATGGTTCTGGTCCACCGTAATATGGATTTTCAATATCGGATAACTCTACGTTACCTACATCTACAGCAAAACTCTTGTTATCACAGAATACAGGTATGCCCTCACACACGGCCTCCACTGCCGCTATTGAACAACTTGTCACAACACACCACGCTTCCTTCAAATCCTCGGATAGGGGTACTGTTGCCTCACTTGGTCCTGATGTACCCCTGCCCCTAGGCTTGTGTCGAAGTTTGATAGGTCTGTCCGTATACCTTTTAATCTTTTCGATTGTCTCGTTCGTCCAATTTGGTTTGTCTATGTAGTTGTGTATACCTGGAGAACTTGGACAAACTAAAATATATTTGCCAGCAAAGTTTGGTGCTTTGATCTTCATTTTAAACTTTTCAAATCTGTCCGCCTTGCAATTCTTCAAGTAAGGTACATGTATGGCATTCTTGCACACACGCCAATAATGATTGTCTGGTTTCAAGTTATTGTTGTCAAATCTTCCAAAGTAAGGTGTGTCTGTGAACCAGTAGTTGTGATTACGTGCTTCCAACTTCTTGACCATTTCTCTGTTGTTGTTAACGAATCCCCAGAACATGCTATTGCTGACAGGATCTGTTTCCGCGGCATTATCCAACTTGGTTATCTGATCGGGCCATGACTTCTCAACACCATTGAACACTTCCCATGCCTTGCTATTCTTGTTACTAAATGGTGCGTAAATTGTTAACATCTATAAATTCTTTGATTTGTTTTGCCCACTGGTTATGTCCTTCTGCCGATGGATGTGGATCATTTGGACTGACTATTAAATTTTTGTCTGATACAAATTCTAGTTGACTTATCTCCGGACTAAAAAATCTATCCATGTTAATTGCATTTCTAATTACATTAAAGTCTTCTGTGCCATTTCCAAAATTATTAGGCAATGAATTAAACATCACGTAAGGTATTTTCTTACGTTCAAAATAATTTTGTAAATCAAAAACATTATCAAGGAAATTCATAGTAAGATTATTTTCTATATCCCATCCTTTGTGATTACGTATAAAACTTACATTGTCTAATGTCTTCCATGTTCTCCATGTAAGCTCTGTGCCTGGAATACGACCTTTCTTCCATCCATCATCCGTTACGTAATCATTCCTGATCGAACTAGACCATCCTATGACAGCAAAAACATTTTCGTCCTTATTCTGTTCGCACCAGACTTTTGTTGAAAAACTTATCCTAGTGTTGCCCCTACCACCCATGGCCAAATTGACCAGTTCTATATCATAATTGTCTGCGAGTATCTGTGTGGTAAAAGTTACCACACCATCTTTATTTCTCGATGTTAGGAAACTACATCCATTTGATAATAATTTGCTCATGCTATTGTTTAGTAGTATAATTATAGTGTAGTTATTCACAAAATGCAAACATGAAAAACATAGATTCAATAAAGTATTTTCTAGAAAAATGGGAAACTGTTGATACCAGTCACAACTATACCGTTCCCTATCATAAAGACATAGATACAAATTTTACAAGTTTACCAACTTTTGTTGCTGAATTTTATGATTGTAAAGTACATAGTTGTCCATTGCTTGTTACCTATCAACAAAAATTAATAACCAATTATATATGGGGTCTTACCGATCAGCGTAAAAACAAACCAGGTAAGTCACACAAACTTTGGAAAAAGTGGGGAAAAGAAGTCAAAGCCAATTTGCCACCTGTCAGCCAGCACTTCCATGAAAAATATCATTATGTATGGCTACCAATCGATGAAGAGAGCGTAGGTAATCCATGGCATATATGGATAGATGTAATATCTAAATTTAGATTAATAGAGAAGAGATGGTCGTCGGACTTTACAAGATACTGCTACGTGTTGGCAAACGAAAGCAAGTATTTTAAAAAAGTAATCGAAGAGTTGTTTCCAGAAATTAAAGTTATTGTCATGCCAAAAAACGCAACTTGGCAGTTCAGACATTTACTAGTGCCTAGTGCTAGTAATTCAAAAGATGGAGTGATTACTCCACATCTAGCACCGTGGCTAAGACACTTCAAAGGTCTTATTAGTGTTGAGCAAAAAGAACCACATAGAAAAATTGTAGTACTGCGTCCAGGAGCAAAAACAAGAAGACTTACAAACTCGACTGAACTGTTGCTCGCATTAAAAGGATGGGAAACAGTTGTATTAGAGAATATGACTATACGGGAACAAATGAAAACATTTGCCGAAGCAACGCACATTGTTGCGGCCCATGGTGCGGGTTTAGTAAATCTACTTTGGTGCAAACCAGGGACGAAAGTGATCGAGATACAAGACACTAAAATGATCCATAAAAAAGTTTATCCAATACTCTCACACCACTTAGGATTGAAACATGAACTATATTTGGCAGATACAGTGCCCATAAAATTAAAAGACGGTAAAAAACCCAAAGGCATTAAGAGACTAAGTGATTTAATAAATTTTAAAATTGACATTCCGGACTTGCTTAAATATCTCGATTAACAATGAAAATTAAAGTAATTACATCCTACAAACCCGGTTGCTGGAA
>MDTB01012700.1_pt1 | contig 10106 bp, 12 predicted proteins | sample 811161 | NCBI WGS metagenome assembly MDTB01 (sample SAMN05326650, study PRJNA326480) | marine metagenome | isolation source: seawater | place: Mediterranean Sea | collected 2009
ATTATCACTAACAAGTATTAATATTGTAATTAGTTTATTATTTATTATAACTCTTACAAAAATTTATACTGAATATGAAAAAAACAAATAATAGAGTTGAGGAATTTATAAGAGTAGATCATGCAGGAGAGCGTGGTGCTGTAAAAATCTATGAGGGTCAATTATTAGCTCTCAATACTTTAATAAAAGATGAAAATCTTAAAAAAACTATTGAGGAAATGAAAGTTCATGAAAAAGAACACTGCGAATTTTTTGAAAATGAAATTAAAAAAAGAGATATCAAGCCTACAAAATTTTTACCACTATGGGATTTATTAGGTGTAGGATTAGGTTTTGGTTCAACTTTATTAGGAAAAAAAGCAGCAATGTTATGCACAGCCTCTGTTGAAGAGGTAATAGATAAACATTACTTAGATCAAATAAATCAATTAGGTCCTGAGGAAAAAGAATTAAAAAAGAAAATAATCAAATTTAGAGAAGATGAGTTACACCATAAAGACATTGCATACGAAAAAGGAGCAACAAAAAAAGGATTTTATTCTATAATGGATAAAATTATCAAGACTGGATCAAAAATAGCTATAAATATTTCTGAAAAAGTATAAAGTTTAAGCTTCTAATTCAACATCCCAATATAAATAGTCCATCCAGCTTTTATGCAAATAATTAGGTGGAAAATTTTTACCGTTACGATGTAAGTCTTCTGTTGAGGGTTGATAGGGATATTGAAAAAGTTTCATTCCTGAGGTTTTAAGTAATTTACCACCCTTTCTAACATTACACGTCGAACAAGCTGTCACTACGTTATTCCAGTTTGTTTCTCCACCTTTAGATCTTGGTAATAAATGATCAAATGTAAGCTCTTCTCCACTACCACAATATTGACATGAAAATTTATCTCTAAGAAAAACATTGAACCTTGTAAAACTTGGCCTTGATAATGGTGCAATATAATCTTTTAGTGCAATTACACTTGGTAATTTCATATTAAATGATGGACTTCTGACAACTCTGTCATAATTACTTACGATCGTAACGCGATCTAAAAAAACCGACTTCACAGTGTCCTGCCATGACCATAAAGACAGTGGATAATAGCTTAAAGGTCTATAATCTGCATTTAAGACTAATGCTGGGCATTTTTCTAAAGATATATCTTGCTCAAGAAAGCTGTTCATAATTAATTCTAACTCAAAAAAAAAATTATATCAACATTAAGTAATTATTAAATTTTTTTTAAAATATAATTTAATGCTATACTTGAAGCCTCGGCAGGAATATGATGGTCGCAGTTTTTAATTAAATGCGTTTCAATTGAAATATTGTTCCTTATAAAAAAATCTTTTGCTTCCAGCATAAAATTAGCTGAAACTACTTGATCTAGTTCACCATGAATTAGTAAAGTTTTAGTAGATACCTTTTTTCTAGATTTCAAATCCTCTTGATTAATAATTTTGCCAGAAAAACCGACAATACAATTAAATTCTTCCTTAGAAATAAGACCTAAATTTATTGACATCATGCAACCTTGACTAAATCCTGATAAACAAATTTTTTTATTTTCAAGTTTAAATTCATCTTTTACCTCATCTATGAATTTGAGTAATCTATTTTCAGCTTTTTTGGTCTCTTCTAAAATATGAACTGGATCATCATTTGTTAAATCAAACCACTGAAAACCTAGAGGATTTATTGGACAAACTTCATGACCATTAGGGCAAATAAAAACTGTATTAGGTAAGTGCCTTTTCCAATTCAACGATAGAATACTTATATCCTTGCCATCACCTCCATATCCATGAAGTAAAATAATTGCACTTTTAATCTCTTTACCTACCTCTGGTTTAATAATGGTTGCGTCTAGACAAAATGTCATACTTTGTGATTTATGTTTTTTTATTTTTAAAACACCCTACAATACAAATATGATTTCTGGAATGTTAGTTAAAATTTTATCTATAATTTTATTAATAGGTGTGGGAATAGTCCTTATACTTGGCATTGGGACTTTGTTTAAAGGTGGTGAAACGAGTAAAAAGTATTCTAATAAATTAATGCAATTAAGAGTTTTATTGCAATTTATAGCAATCATAGCTCTTGTTGGATTTGCATATTTTTTTAAAGATTAATTATAGTTACTTAACCACTTAATAAATTTTTCATCTTCGAAATCAATAGAGCCAATTATCCTCGCAAATTCTAATCCATTTTTATTTATTAAAATTGAGGTAGGTATACCTCTGAGTGCAAAAGTCTTTGCTAAAGTGATTGAAGAATCAAAATATAATTCTAAATTTTTAATTTTTAAATCTTCAAAAAATTTTGATGCTTTAGTGAGATCATCTTGACCAATATTTATAGGAAATATTTTTAAATTATCTAAATTTTCATTAGATTGTAAAAGATCCAAAGATGGCATTTCTTTTTTACAGGGAGCACACCAAGAGGCCCAAAAATTCAATATAATTACTTTTCCACGATAATTGTTTAAATTTAACTGTTGATTTTTAGCGTCTAAAAACGTTAATTCATCATATTTTTTTAGTTCCTTGTTAATAACAAGATTCTTTATATCTACTCCTTGAGCAGCTAATGAATTATTAATCAAAAAAATAAATATTATTAAAATTCTCATGTTAAAAAGGTATAAATAATTACCATGACAAAAAATAAATACAACAGGGCAATATGGAGTAATAGAATTAAAAGTACCAATTCTACTTTTTTTCAAAAAGTTGGGGGTTCTATTGATATTGATAAAAGACTTTATAAAGAAGATATTGCAGGATCTATTGCTCATGTAGAAATGCTTTTTAAACAAAAAATAATTTCTTTTAAAATTAAAAATAAGATTATTTATGGTCTTAATAAGATAGAAAAAGAAATATCAAATAAAAGATTTGAATTTAATAATAAGTATGAAGATATTCATATGAACATTGAAAAAAGGCTTTTCCAAATTATTGGAGATGAAGCAGGTCACATTCACACAGCAAGATCAAGAAATGATCAAGTAATAACTGATTTTAAAATTTGGATTAAGTCTGCAACTAAAGAGATAAATAGAACAATAGATCAAATCATAAAAAGTACTTTAAAAGTAGCAGAAAAAAATATTTATACAATTATGCCTGGTTTTACTCATCTTAAAAACGCACAAGCTATTTCTTTTGCGCATTATTTAATGGCATATGTTGAGATGTTTAAAAGAGATAAAAAAAGATTTTTTAACAATTTAGAGAGTTTAGAGGAAAATCCATTAGGTGTTGCAGCTTTGACTGGAACTTCATTTAATATCGATAGAAACTATACTACAAAAAAACTTGGTTTTAAAAAACCAACAAATAATTCTATAGACACTGTGTCAGATAGAGATTTTGTTTTGGATTTTCTATATTCTGTTTCAGTATGCTCTATGCATATTTCTCGGATATCAGAGGAGCTAATAATTTGGAATTCTGAGGGTTTCAAATTAATAAATTTATCAGATAAAGTAGTAACTGGCTCATCTATAATGCCACAAAAGAAAAATCCAGACCTTCTTGAATATTTGAGAGGTAAATCTGGAATTAGTTATGGAAACTTATTTTCTATGCTTACGATTTTAAAGGGATTGCCTTTATCATATTTCAAAGATCTCCAAGACGATAAAGAAATTATTTTTAAATCAAATGATACACTTATAAATTGCTTAAAAATATTTAATGAAATTCTTAAAAATTTCACTCCAAATAAAAATCAAATGCTTAAACTCGCTAATTCGGGTTACATTACGGCAACAGACCTAGCAGATTATCTTGTTCAAACACATTCAATGTCTTTTAGGGAAGCTTATCAAAAAACAGCAACTATAGTGAATTTTGCAGAACGAAATAAAAAGAGTTTAAATGAATTAACCTTAATAGAGTTAAAGAAAATTGAACCTAAGCTAACAGATGATGTTTTAAAAGTGTTTGATATAAAGAACTCAGTAAACTCAAAAAAATCCTTTGGTGGAACGTCTTTTGATAATGTTAAAAAAATGATAAGAAAATATAAAAAACAAAATGATTAAAAAAATTATATTTGCCTTAATTTTATGTTGTTTAATAATTTCTTGTGGAAAAAAAAGTGACCCCATATACAAGGCTTTTGAGTTAAAAAATAAGAATATAAGCAAAATTTGATGGAATATATTAACAAAAGACTTAAAATTGGTAAAGTTAACGTACAAGATATTGCGAAAAAATATAGTACACCAGCATATTGTTACTCCTATAGCTTGCTTAAAAAAAATATTTTAGATTTTAAAAAAAATTTTAAATCTTTTGCTCCATTGATATGTTTTTCTATTAAATCCAACTCAAATATCAATATTTTAAAGGAAATAAAGAAATTTGGATTAGGTGCTGATGTAGTTTCAAAAGGTGAGCTCATGATAGCTTTAAAAGCAGGTATCAATGCTAATAGAATAGTTTTTTCAGGAGTTGGTAAAACATCTGAGGAAATTAATTTCGCTATTGATAAGAAAATATTTTTAATTAATGCAGAATCTAAAAGTGAAATCGAAGAGATTAATAGAATAGCAAAATTAAAAAAAAGAAAAGTTCAGATTGGAATAAGATTAAATCCTAATACAGATGCAGAAACTTTAAATCAAATTTCTACTGGAAAAAAAGAGAATAAATTTGGGGTTAGTGAAAAAACATTAATTGAATTAATAGATTATTGTAAAAAAACTAATAATTTAATTCTTAAATGTCTTAGTGTGCATATTGGTAGTCAAATCCTTAATTACAAGCCTTATCAAAAAATGCTCAAAGTAATAAATAATATTATCAATAAAATTAGTCATAAATTTGAATATATTGATTTAGGTGGTGGGATGGGCATTTCGTACAAAAATAACGATAAAAAACTAAATTATAAAAAATATAACCAATTAATCAAAAAATTTTTAAAACAAAATAAATCTAAAATAATATTTGAACCTGGTAGATCAATAATAGGAAATACAGGTATTTTGATTTCAAAAATTATTTACATTAAAAAAAGTGGAAAAAAAAAAATTTGTAATTATTGATGCAGCTATGAATGATTTGATGCGGCCAGCATTATATGGAGCAAATCACAAAGTTTTACCAGTAATTAAAATAAATAAAAAAAAAAATAACACATATGAGATTGTAGGACCAATTTGTGAAACCACTGATAGATTTACGACTATTAAAAATTCACAAGAGTTTAAAGAAAAAGATTTTATTGCAATATGTGATGTTGGTGCATACGGAATGTCTCTAAGTTCAAACTACAATGTAAGACCAAAACCAGTTGAATTATTAATTAAAGGATCTCAAATTAAAGTTATAAGAAAAAGACAAAACCACAAAGATTTAATATAGTTTTTAGTTAAAATGATTAAAAACTTTCTATTTTCAATTTTCTTTTTTACAGGAATATTAATTATTTCTATAGTTTTTTTACCTGCTTTATTTTTACCTAAGAAAATAGTTCTCTATGGTGGAAAACTAATGGGTTTTTGGACTAAAGTTTGTCTGGAATTTTTTTTATCATCAAAAATTATCATCAAAGGAAAGGAAAATATAATTGATAATCAAAAATTTTTTATTGCAGCTTCACATCAATCAATGTTTGAAACTTTTTTTCTTCAGACAATTTTTAATTCTCCAGTTTTTATATTAAAGAAAGAATTACTATTAATTCCAATATTTGGCTGGTATTTAAAAAAAATTGGTTCAATTTCTATAAAAAGAAATAAAGTTACGAAAGATAATTTAAATTTTTTCCAAGATATTTCTAAAGTAATTAATAATTCAGATCGACCACTTATAATTTTTCCACAAGGCACAAGAGTTTTACCTCAAGAAAGACCACCATTTAAAAAAGGTGTATCAAGAATTTATGAAGAGCTAAAAATTCCCTGTCAACCTGTGGCTATTAATTCTGGATATGTTTGGCCAAAGGGGGGTAGAAAAAATCATAATATAAATATAACTATTTCTATTTTAGAACCAATACCTGCTGGACTTTCCAAAAAAGATTTTATCAAAATTTTAGAAAATAATATTTACACAGAGCTTAATTTATTAAATTAACCCTTCATTGGCATTACTACGAATATACTATCAAAATCGCCCGGATCTTTTATTAATGCAGGAGACCCTGTATCATTTAAAAAAAGTTCAATTCTATCTCCATCTAGTTGTGAAGCAACATCAATAAGGTACCTAGAATTAAAACTAATTTCTAAATCATGATCAAATTTCACACCTAAAGTTTCTTTTCCATCTCCACTATTTGTATTATTTACAGACAAGTTGAGAATATCCTTACTTAAACTGAATTTAACACCATCTTTTTTATCAAGTGATACTGATGCTACTCTATCAACAGAATTTAAAAAAAGTTTTAAGTCTATATCTAATTTTTTTTGATTATTTTTTGGAATTACCTGAATGTAATTTGGAAATTTTCCATCTATTAATTTTGATATTAAAATACTATTTTCTAATTCAAATTTAATTTTTGACTTTATATTTGAAATTTTCACATCTCCATCATAATTTTCTAATAATGAACAAAGTTGAAAAATAGTTTTTTTTGGTAATATTACTGGTTCAAAATCAATCTTTTTTTCTAATCGTATTTTCGAAATGGACATTCTATGACTATCTGTTGCAACAGCAGTTAAATAAGTTTTATCTTCAACTTCAGTTTGATGGATATAAATTCCACTGAGATAATGTCTCGTCTCATCATTTGAAATAGAAAATTTACATTTATTTAAAAGCTTCAACAGCTGCTTTGACTTTATAGAAAATTCGTTTTGATTGAAGTTTTCATCTGTTAATGGAAATTCAGACGCACTTATACAATTCAAATTAAAAACAGATTTTTCAGATTCCAAATGCAATTTACTTACATCAGTTAATGTAAGATTAATTTTTTTCCCTGATGAAAATTTTCTAATTATATCATACATAATAGAAGAAGTAGTTGTGGTTTTGCCTTCTTCTATTACCTCAATATTATTTAATTGATGAATGAATATTAAATCTAAATCTGTTGCAGTTAATACTAATTTAGAATTTTGTGCGTCTAACAAAATATTTGATAATATAGGTAAAGTACTTCTTTTTTCGATTACTCCTTGACAATAATTTAAAGCTTGTTGGAGATCTTGCTGGTTAACATTAAATTTCATTTTCTTTACTACTATATAATATCTGGTTCTTTAATTTATTTATATTATCAACCATTTCTGTATCCTTCTCTTTAAGCTTTTCAATAGTTTTTACAGAATGAATTATTGTTGTGTGATCTCTATTTGAAAACTCCCTACCAATTTCTGGTAAGGATTTTGATGTAAGAATTTTTGTTAAATATATAGCAGTTTGTCTAGGTCTAACTAAGTATCTAGATCTTCGAGATGACAACATTTCATTTTTACTTATCTTAAAAAATTTACAAACCAAGGTTTGAATTAAATCAATAGTAATTCTGTTTTCAGTTAAATTTAACAAGTCTTTTAAAACTATTTTTACTTCAGCTAAATTGGGAATTTTGTTATAAATCCTTGAGAAAGATACAAGTCTATTAATTGCTCCTACTAATTCTCTTATACTTGTAGAAATTTCATTGCTTATGAAGTCTTGAATATCTTTGGAGATTTTAATCTGATCTGGATAAAGATTATTTAATTCAGCAACTTTTATTTCAATGATTTTTTTTCTTAAATCATAGTCTGGTTTCTGAATATCAACCACCAAACCACCAGCAAATCTTGATTTAATTCTTTCTTGAATTCTTGGTAACTTGTTTGGAGGTCTATCTGCAGAAACTATTACTTGCGATCCCTTGTCAAGCAAAGCGTTGAATGTGTGAAAGAACTCTTCTTGCATAGCTTCTTTTCCATTCATAAATTGGATATCGTCTATCAATAAAATATCAGTATTTCGAAAATATTCTTTAAATTTAACCATATCATTTGCTTTTATTGATTTTACAAATTGGTACATAAAACGTTCTGCAGAAATAAACATTACTTTATTTGTTTTTTTCAATTCTAAACCTATAGAATTTAGAAGATGGGTTTTTCCCATTCCAACACCACCATAAATATATAACGGATTATAATGAGAGATATTTTCTGAAACTTTTAATGAAGCCTCGTATGCAAGTTTATTACTCGACCCAGTAATAAAATTTTCAAATCTTTTGTTTGGGTCTATGCGATTATACTGAAGATAAGAATCTTTAATAAAAGAAACATTTTCATTATTATCAAGTTTTTTGTAATTTTTGTTACTTTGATCATTTGCCTCATTAATATTTTTTTCAACTATTTTGAATTCAATTCTAACTATTTCTTTTTTAAAATTTCTTACTGTTTGCAAAATTTGATCAAGATATCTTGACGTAATCCAATCACGAATAAATCGTGTTGGAACAGATAATAAAAGGTAATTATTAAATTCCTCAACTAAATCAATTTTTTTAAGCCAACTCTCATATATATCAACACCCAATTTATTTTTTAGTTCTACTTGAAGCAGGTTCCAATCCACTTTGATGGGTTTTAAATTTTTATTTTTTATTGAATTATTCATTTTTTCGGGGAACATTCAGTTAGAGCCATAATTAAATTATTGCAACAAATTATTTTGATTAATCAAAAAAAAATAAAATCTAGGATTGTGTAAAATATTATAATAAAAAAAACGTGTTGATATAATTTTTCTTGGTAGTTTTTAAAATAAAATTTCCAATTGAATATTTTATATAATTAAATTTACTAAATCTAAATATTGAGAAAAGGTAACTCGAAATCATACATGGTGCGTATGCTTTAAGTTGAATCAACTAAGAGTATATTATTTTAAATTATTGCAGCTATCTTCTTCGTTATTCTAGAAACATTTCTGGACGCATTTTGTTTTTTTATAATACCAGTTTTAGCTACTTTCATTAACTCAGAATTCAACTTAGGTAAGAATTTTAGAGCCTCTGATTTTTTTTTATTTTCAATTAGAGAGTTAATTTTTTTTAAGGCATTTTTATATCTGCTTTTTCTTGCTTTATTAACAGCTGTTTGTTTAGATATTCTTCTTATTCTTTTAATTGCAGATTTAGTATTAGCCATATGCGCAGGGGTATAGCTTGAGAATTTATTTTGGTCAATCAAATAATTGATTATTTTTGGCAGATATTACAATAGTAAGTAGATCTATTAGATATAACTTTTTTTTTTATTATTCCAATACATTTTAATCTCTTGCATTTAAATCCTTCTCTTTCATAAACTTTAAATTTTTTCTGAAAACTTCCTTTTTTTCCTGTTGTATTTTTAAAGTCTCTTATGCTTGATCCGCCTTTTTTAATTGCATTAAATAAAACTTTCTTTGAGTTTTCTAATATTTTTTTATAATCATCTTTTTTTAATAGATAAGCTTTTTTATTAGGTTTTATTTTACTTAAGAACAAGATTTCACTTGCATAAATATTTCCAATACCAGAAACAAAATTTTGGTCCAATAAAAAACTCTTAATATTCTTTTTCTTTCCTTTTAATTGAGAAATTATATAATTTAAGTTAAATTTTGATTGAAAAGGTTCTGGTCCTAAATGAGCAAATCTCTTTTCTAACGAAACAAAATCTGAAATTATTTCAAAAAAACCAAATCTTCTCGGATCATTATATATCATTCTAAAATTATCAAACACTATTTCTACATGACTGTGTTTTTTTGGCAAAAATGGAGAATGATAAAAACTAGTATTAGTGAGAAATTTTTTCTTTTTTTCATTAATCAGATGAATTGTACCAGACATTCCAAGATGTAATAACAAGTAACTTTTAGAAGATAGATAAAAAATTAGATATTTTGAAAATCTATCAACTTTAATTATTTTATGATTTTTTAAGAACCTTGAAAATTCTTTGGGGATTTTAAATCTTAAATTTCTATTTCTTATTATTACTTTTTTAACCTTTTTTTGTTTGATCTTTTTGTCTAGTGACTGTCTTACAACTTCTACTTCTGGTAATTCTGGCATTTAATACTATATTCAATATATATTTATAATTATGCAACAATATCTTCAAA
>MDTB01066942.1_pt1 | contig 10106 bp, 8 predicted proteins | sample 811161 | NCBI WGS metagenome assembly MDTB01 (sample SAMN05326650, study PRJNA326480) | marine metagenome | isolation source: seawater | place: Mediterranean Sea | collected 2009
ACTTATATGTTAGTTCTGTGGATATTCCTCATATAGGAGATATTGATTATGATGGAGACCTCGATATTTTAACTTTTTCTGCAATAGGAAGCCATGTGGAATGGCATAAAAATACATCTATGGATCTATTTGATTCCTGTGACAGCTTAAACTATATCCTAGAACAGAACTGCTGGGGTAATTTTACTGAAAACTTTTCTGACAACTCAGTTACTTTAAATAGTTGTGAAGAAGAAAAAAATGCAAACAAGATGAAATCTGCAGCTCATTCTGGATCCACATTAACAGCCTTAGACTTAAACGGAGATTCATATTTTGAACTTTTATTAGGAGATATTACTTTTAACAACCTTGTAATGCTTGAAAATAGTGCTCCTGCAGAAAACTCAATGATGATTAGTCAAGATATTCAATTTCCTAGCTATTCTCAGAGTGTAAACCTATCTAAATTTCCTGCTTCCTTCTACTTTGATTTTGACAACGACAATAAAAAAGACCTAATTGTTGCTCCAAATGGAAATAATATTTCACACAATTATGAGAATATTTGGTTTTACAAAAATGAATCCAGCACAAATGAAGTCATCCTAAACTTAAGCAATCGGGCTGCATTAATTGATCAAATGATTGATGTTGGATCAGGCGCCCATCCAGTTTTTTTCGATCACAATAATGATGGATTAATGGATCTAATTATTGCAAATTATGGATACTATCTTGATGGTGGAAATTTTAATTCTCAACTCGCTCTTTACGAAAATATTGGAGATATAAATAACCCTCATTTCAAATGGATTACTAATGATTATTGTAATTTAGGAGGATATAATTTTTTAAATAATATTTCACCTACTTTTGGAGATCTAGACAATGATGGAGATCAAGACATGTTGATTGGTGATGAAAATGGAGAGCTACATTTTCTAGTTAATATTCCTTCAAATAATGAGTCGTACTTCTATCCCAGCAGCATCAATTATTTTGATATTGATGTAGGAAGTTTTGCTAGTCCTTTTCTGATAGACCTAGACAGAGATACTGACTTAGACCTAATAATTGGAACACGACAGGGACAAATATATTTCTATGAAAACCAAGGAAGCCCATCAGAAGCCAACTTTGTACTTTCAAGTGATCAACTTGGAAATATCAACCTTACTGACCCAGTATACAATACTGCCTATACAACACCAATTGTAATTGATGGAAATAATGGGTATGAATTATATATAGGATCAGAAAAAGGACAAATTCACCACTATATAAACTTAGAAAATGATATTTATGGCAACTATGAAGAGGCAATAGATTCCATGACCCTTTATTCTAATGGGATTCGGACAACTTTAGCAATTTATGATTTAAATAATGACGGTTGGATGGACATGCTTACAGGAGTTTATACTGGAGGTCTGCATCTTTTATGGGGATGTGATTCAACATATATGAATGTTAAAGAAAATATTATAAAGAATATTAAAATTTATCCAAATCCTACCGAAGGAATAATTTATATTGATGATTCTGAAAAACTACTAAAGATTGATTTATATAATATTGAAGGTAAGCTATGTTCAAGTTACAAAGCAACAAATAAACTAAACTTTTCCAATTTGGAACAAGGAATATATATCATGAAATTAACGACTAAATTTAACCAAATTATATTTAATAAAATTGTCATCCAATAAACTTATACAAGGGCCAATAATTTATTTTGATGGTGAATGTATTCTATGTAATCACTCTATAAAATTCATCCTCAACAGAGATTCAAAAAAACATTTTAAAATACGCTATCTCAAAAATAATAATCAAAACAAAAAGATAGACTCTATAGTATTAACTCACAAGGGAAATAGATATACATATTCTACAGCAGTAATTAAGAGTATAATACTATTAGGAGGAATGTATAAGTGTGCAATTTTACTCTTTATTTTCCCTAAAATACTTAGAGATATGGTATATAAAATTATTTCAAAAAACAGGTATAAATGGTGGGGTAAATACGAAGTATGTCCAGTACTTCCAGATAAATGGAAAGAAAGGGTTGTGAATAATCTAAACTAATCAACTAACTAAATTACCAAGTAGAACATTTGTTGCACTAACACCTTCAGCAGATTCTAGCAATAAATGTTTTTCCTCTTCAGATAAATCAATCTCAACAATTTTTTCAATTCCATTTTTGCCTAAAATAACAGGCACACCAATTGTTAAATCATTTAATCCATATTCACCTTGTAATAAAGCAGAACAAGGAAACATTTTATGCTGATTACAAGCTATAGATTGAACTAAAGCAGAAACTGCTGCTCCAGGAGCATACCAAGCAGAAGTACCTAGCATAGAGGTTAATGTAGCACCACCTACTTTTGTGTCAGCAGCAACTTTAGCCATTCTTTCCTGAGAAATAAATTCAGAAACACGAACACTATTTCTAGTTGCAAGCCTAACTAAAGGAACCATCCCTTTATCACTATGCCCACCTATAACCATCCCATCCACATCTGATGAGGGACAATCCATAGCCTCACTTAAACGATACTTAAAACGAGCACTGTCTAAAGCTCCTCCCATTCCTATGATTCTATTTTTTGGAAGTCCAGTAACTTTATGAGCTAAATAAGTCATTGCATCCATAGGATTACTTACAATAATTAAAATAACATCTGGAGAATGTTTAATCAAATTTTGAGAAACTGTTTTTACAATACCTGCATTAATACCTATTAACTCCTCACGAGTCATTCCAGGTTTTCTTGGAATTCCACTAGTAATAACTGCAATATCACTATTTGAAGTCTTTGAATAATCATTTGTACTTCCTATAATTTGAGTATCAAATCCATTTAATGATGCTGTTTGCATCAAATCCATAGCTTTCCCTTCTGCATAATTTTCTTTAATATCTAGCAACACAACTTGAGCAGCAAAATTTTTGATAGCAATGTATTCAGCACAACTTGCACCTACAGCACCTGCTCCTACTACAGTAACTTTCATAGTACTATTTTAATAGTTTAAAATTCTAATTTAGTGTATTTGACAAATTTAAAATTTATTATTTCCCAAGAGAAAAAATATTAATATTATATTTGATATTTTTAAAAATAAAATGAAGTAAACTTGGAATCATTTTTGTAAATGATTAACAAACCCCAAAATGTCAAAACATTTAATCATATTATGTCTTCTTTTAAACTGTCAAATTCTGATAGCACAAAACTGTCAAGAAATTGTTCAATCTATTACTAGTAATTCAACAAATGAAACCATAGAAACAAATTCTAACACTGGGGAGGTGATTATTTATTATGATTTATGTATTGGACAAACATTAACATTGCAAGCAGAAGTTGCTTTCCCTGAAAATAATACGAATTATTATCAATCTATAAATTCAACAAATTTTTCATGGTTTCTAGATGAAAATATGGAAGAAAATGAAGCTACATTTTCTTATACTCCTAATGGTCCAGGAGGACATACTATTTCTTTAGAAGCAGAAGATGTTAATGGATGTTCCACTACTTCTATAGTAAAAGTATATATTAGAGTCAGTAGCACTCCAACCATAAATCTCGATATTGAAGCGACAGAAATTTGTCCTGGTGTAGTAACAAACATTAGTACACAAAGCAATTCAGATCTGAATTTTTCAACCACAATAGAAACTGGAGGTTGGGCATCTGCTCCCTGTGAAGATGAATTTTCTGATCCACTTTATTTACCAGATGGTAGTGGTGCAGAATATCAAACACAAATTATTTTAGCTTGTTTTGGTGAAAATCAAACACTTACTGATGTAAATGACATCCTTAGTATAGATATTAACATGGAACATTCATACTCAGGTGATTTAGACATCTATTTGATTGCTCCCAATGGCATTGAAGTGGTTCTTTTTGAACAATATGGATCGAGTACTTGGTTTGGTGAAGCTACAGATGGTGATGCAACAGAAACTAATCCTGGTATTGGATACGATTATGGATGGTCAATGAATCCATCATATAATGGAACAATGGCAAATGGAATGGACAACAATAATTCAACACCTCAACCTGATGGTGGCTTTGGAAATATACTTAACTCAGACACATACCTACCTGTTGGAAATTTTAATGACTTTCTTGGAACACCTTTAAATGGAACTTGGACCATTAGAGTAGTAGATAATTTAACCATAGATAATGGGTGGATTTTTTCTTGGGGGATTAGCATGAATCAAAATATCATTCCATCTTCCTGGAGTTTTGATAACTATATTGTTGATGAGTACTTTTTAAATGGACCATCTATAGTATCAAACATAGGAAACTCTATTAATGTATTAACTGAACCAGGAATAAATAATTTTACCTATCAAGTAGTTGATAACTTTGGATGTACCTATAATGAAGAATTTTCAGTTACAACATCGGATTATATAAGCATAACGGAACAAATTACAGATGAATACTGTGGAGGAAATGATGGTGAGGTAACTCTTCTAATTGAAGGTGGAACACCCGAATATTTAGTCGAATGGAACCACGGAGTATATGGAGCATCAATCGACAACCTTGAAGAAGGAGTTTATTTCTATGATGTTACTGATGATTTAGGCTGTGAAATGACTGGAAATATAAGTATTGATAATGACATTATAGGACTTACATTTGATACTGAAATTAATGACGACCACTGCAATCAAGGTATTGGTGAAATAGAAATTTCAGATATAGATGGAGATGGACCATATAATTTTGTTTGGAGCCATAGTAATATAAATCAAGCTTCAGCTGAGAACTTATCTCAAGGATCTTACATAGTATATATTACAGATAGCTTTGGCTGTTCAGGAGAAACGATAGTTGAAATTAATAATATTGATGGTCCAACGGCATATTTTAGTCAAGATTTAGATACTGTTTCTTATGTTGACGGACTTGTACAATTTATAAATTTATCTGCCTCAAGTCCAAATGCTCCAATAACAGTTTCACAATGGAGTTTTGGGGATGGAGGGACCTCATATTCATATCAACCAAGTCATAACTTTACCCAAATTGGTTCTTATAACGTCCAGCTTAGTGTATTTGATGAATTTGGTTGCTCAGACTCCTATACCAATGAAGTGGTAGCAGTAGAAGATTACTATATGTGGACGGCCTCAGCTTTTACACCTAATGGTGATGAAATAAATGATATTTATAAGCCAATATTTCACAACATAATTGAATCTTCATATAAATTATTTATATATGATCGCTGGGGAAAACTAGTTTATGAAACTACAAATATAAATGAGGGTTGGGATGGCATTAGAGTAGATAATGGTATGAATGCAGATCCTTCTCACTATACATATCTTGCTAGATTTGTAACCTATGGCAATCAACTACAGGAAGAAATAGGGACCTTTCAACTCATAAGATAAATAGGGTAGTATATAAAAGATTTCCTTTAAGCATCAATATTCGCATACTTGGCATTTCTCTCAATAAAATCTCTTCGAGGAGGGACTTCATCCCCCATCAACATAGAAAATACATGATCAGCCTCAGCAGCACTATCAATAGTAACCTGACGAAGAGTTCTAAAATCAGGGTTCATTGTTGTATCCCATAACTGAGAAGCATTCATTTCACCCAATCCTTTATATCTTTGAATACCTACCGAAGAATCCTTTCCTTTACCCATTTCTGCAATATGTGCATCTCGCTCTTCATCATTCCAACAATATCGCTGATCTTTTCCTTTCTTTACTAAATATAATGGAGGAGTAGCAATAAATATATAACCATTCTCTATTAAATCTTTCATGTAACGGAAAAAGAATGTTAAAATTAATGTTGAAATGTGAGAACCATCTACATCAGCATCACACATAATTACAACCTTATGATAACGCAATTTTTCTAGATTTAAAGCCTTACTATCTTCCTCTGTACCAATTGAAACTCCTAAAGCAGTAAATATATTTTTAATCTCTTCATTTTCAAAAACCTTGTGCTGCATTGCTTTTTCAACATTTAATATTTTACCACGCAAGGGTAAAATTGCTTGAAAAGCTCGATCTCGACCCTGTTTTGCAGTTCCACCAGCAGAATCTCCCTCAACAAGAAAGATCTCACACTTTTCAGGATCTTTCTCTGAACAATCTGATAATTTACCTGGTAATCCAGTAGAAGACATTACTGTCTTTCTTTGCACCATTTCACGAGCTTTACGTGCAGCTTGCCTAGCTTTAGCAGCTAAAATTACTTTTAAAATAATTTGTTTTGCATCTTTAGGATTTTCTTCAAGATAATTATTAAGCATTTCTCCAACGAGTTGATCTACAGCACCAGAGACTTCTGAATTACCTAATTTTGTTTTTGTCTGTCCCTCAAACTGAGGCTCCATTACCTTAACAGAAACTACAGCTGTTAGACCTTCTCTAAAGTCATCACCAGCAACAGTAACTTTTTCACGTTCCAACATACCTGACTTCTCAGCATAGGACTTCAAGGTTCGTGTTAATGCCCTTCTAAAACCAGCTAAATGGGTTCCACCTTCATGAGTATTTATATTATTTACGTAAGAATGTAAATTCTCAGAATATGAGGTGTTATAGCTCATTGCAACTTCAACGGGAATTTCATTCTTTTCACCCTCCATGTACATAACATTTTGAATGAGGCTATCTCGAGTTTCATCAAGATACTCAACAAATTGACTTAATCCACCTTCAGATAAAAATTTAGCTGAAATATCCTTTCCATCATCATCTTGTTCTCTTTTATCGGTAATACTTAATGAAATTCCTTTATTCAAAAAGGATAATTCTCTCATACGAGATGCAAGAATATCATACACATAATGAATCGATGTAAAAATAGTATCATCAGGCTTAAAAGTAACTATTGTACCTCTATAATCAGTTTTGCCAACTTCTAAAACTTGAGTCTGGGGAATCCCTTTAGCATATTCTTGGGTGAAAATTTTACCATCTCTATGAACTTCAGCTTTTAAATGATTCGATAAAGCATTAACACAGGAAACACCAACACCATGAAGACCACCAGAAACTTTATACGAATCTTTATCGAACTTACCACCTGCATGCAATACAGTCATAACAATCTCTAAAGCTGACTTCCCTTCTTTGGGATGAATTGCTGTAGGAATTCCACGACCATCATCTTTTACAGAAATAGAATTATCCTTATTAATAATTACATCAATATTCTTACAATGACCTGCTAAAGCTTCATCTATAGAATTATCTACAACCTCATATACTAGGTGATGTAAACCCTTCTGTCCAACATCACCAATATACATAGCAGGACGCTTTCTTACAGCCTCTAGACCTTCCAATACTTGAATACTACTAGCTGAATAATCTTTTTCTAATTCTTCACTCATAATAAATGACTTTTTTGAGGTAAATATTGACCAGTAACAAATATAACAATTTAGTCAAGCTAACTACACCATTAAAGATCATAATACCTCCCATTTTATTAACATTTTATGGACTAATTAACAATATGGTATAGTGCTCTGTTTTAAAACAAAAAAAGACCCCTCAATAGGGGCCTTTTTCAATAATTATTTTCAGTGAACTACTTCTGAGCTACTACTTCAAAAGTCAACTCAGCTATAACTTCTCTATGTAAACGAACAGATGCATTGTATTTACCCAATGCTTTTACAGTACCTCCTACAATAGAGATGTATTTCTTCTCAATAGAATGTCCTGATTTATCAAGTGCTTCTGCAACATCTATAGTTGTAACAGAACCAAATAGTTTATGTCCGCCCTCAGCAACTTTAGCTGATAATTTCATGTCAAGAGACTTTATTGCTTCTGCAATTTTATTTGCATCAGCTATGGCTTTTTCTTCCTTAAAAGCTCTCTGTTTTAAATTTTCTGCCAAAACTTTTTTAGCTGAACCTGTTGCCAAATGTCCGTAGCCCTTTGGAATAAGATAATTTCTACCGTAACCATTTTTAACAGTAACAATATCGTCCTTAAAACCTAAATTAGCTACATCTTGTGATAAAATAATTTCCATAGTACTTACTATTTTATTTTATTTCATTAAATCTGTTACATACGGTAAAACAGCGATATGACGAGCTCTTTTCACCGCTTGAGATACTTTCCTTTGAAATTTCAAAGAAGTACCTGTCAGCCTACGAGGTAAAATTTTACCTTGTTCATTTAAAAATTTAGTTAAAAAATCTCCGTCTTTATAATCAATGTATTGAATACCTGACTTTTTAAAACGACAATATTTCTTCTTCTTACCTGTGTCAATAGACAGTGGAGTAAGGAATCTGATTTCTGAATTTCCTGCCATTACTTAGCCTCCTGTGATTTAGAATTTAACTTCTCTCTTCTTTGGTTAGCATAAGCTATAGCATGCTTATCCAAAGCAACAGTCAAGAATCGCATAACACGCTCATCTCTTTTCATAAGGACCTCTAGACCTGAAACCAGATTAGAATCTCCCTTATATTCTACTAAAAAGTAGAATCCGCTTTTCTTTTTTTGGATTGGATAAGCGAGCTTTTTTAAGCCCCAGCTTTCCTCTGCTATAATTTCAGCACTATTTGCATTCAAATGTGCCATAAACTTGCTTACTGCTTCCTTTGTCTGTTCTTCAGACAAAACGGGATTCAAAATGAAAACAGTTTCGTAGTTTCTTAACATAATTGTTTTGTGTTTAATTTTCCAAAATGGTCTGCAAAAATAGATAATTTATATGGAATTGAAAAAAATATCATTATGTAATTTCAAGCTCTAATATATATAAGTACTATTCATGATGATAAGGTTCATTTTTAAGTATAGAGAATGCACGATATAACTGCTCAACAATGAATAAACGAATCATCTGATGAGAAAAAGTCATCTTAGATAGTGATAACATAGCATTAGACCTAGAGTATAGTGACGAATCAAAACCATATGGACCACCCACAACAAAAACTAACCTTTTAATGCCAGAATTCATTTTTTTCTGCACATAATTTGCAAAATCTAAAGAAGAATAACTAACTCCCTTTTCATCTAGTAAAACTAAATAATCTGTAGCATTTAACTTTCCAAGAATTAAATCTGCCTCTATCCTTTTTTGTTGATCTTCTGTTAACGACTTTCGTTTCTTGATCTTAGGAATTTCATCATAATCAAAAGATACATAATACTTCAGACGTGCAACATATTTTGTAAAACCTTCCAAAATATATGATTGATTAGTCTTACCAACCACCAAAAGCAAAATTCTCATAGAAATTGATTAAAAAAGTTGTTTATTTATACACTACTTATACGCAAAGTAACATAATCTTATGATTTCAAAAGAAGAATTGATTCCATTTATTGAAATAGCTTTTGCTGAGGACATTAAAGATGGTGACCACAGTTCATTAGCCTGTATACCAAAATCTAAAACTGGAAAAGCCCAACTACTTATTAAAGGCAATGGAATTATTGCAGGAGTTAAATTAGCAGAGTGGATTTTTGAATGGGTTAACCCAAATATTAAAATGACTACATTAATTAAAGATGGACAAAAAGTTAAAAAAGGAGACATTGCATTTATTGTAGAAGGAGATGCTATTTCTATTCTTTCTGCAGAACGAATTATTTTAAACCTAATGCAAAGAATGAGTGCAATTGCAACTAAAACATCAAAATATGTGAACTTGATAGCAAATTCAAAAACAAAAATTCTAGATACTCGTAAAACAACACCAGGAATCAGAAACATTGAAAAATGGGCTGTCAGAATAGGTGGAGGAGAAAATCATAGATTTGGATTATACGACATGATTATGATTAAAGACAATCACATTGATTTTTGTGGTGGAATTTCAAAAGCAATTAAAAAAACACAACAATATTTAAAAAAAAATAAACTTAATCTTAAAATAGAAATAGAAGCAAGAAACATAAAAGAGGTGCAAGAAATTATTTCAGTTGGTGGTATAGATAGAATTATGCTTGACAATTTCACAATTTCTGAAACTAAAATAGCCATTAAAATAATTAATGGAATATATGAAACAGAATCATCTGGAGGAATTACTGAAAAAACTATAAGCTCATATTCAGAATG
>MDTB01079963.1_pt1 | contig 10106 bp, 21 predicted proteins | sample 811161 | NCBI WGS metagenome assembly MDTB01 (sample SAMN05326650, study PRJNA326480) | marine metagenome | isolation source: seawater | place: Mediterranean Sea | collected 2009
CACCTGGAATAAAACCACCTTGTTGCTTCATCGTTGAAGAAACCTGAACAGGATCAAAAGCTATTGCAGTATAAAAATAAGTAAAGAAAATAATCATAAGGCCAAAAACCGTCCAATAAAAAGGATGCTCAAATGAAAACCAACCCATAAGCATTACGGAAAAATCACTGTCACCTAAAAAAGTTGATAAAGTACTTGGTATAAACATAATTGATTGAGCAAATATTATTGGCATCACACCAGCGGTATTAACTCTCATTGGGATATGGGTATTTTGACCTCCATATACTTTTCTACCAACAACTCTTTTTGCATATTGAACGGGAATTTTTCGTGTACCTTGGGTTAACAAGACAACAAAACAAATAATACCGAACATAATACCCATGAGGACGATCTCAGAAAGCCATCCCCTTACATTTTCCCTCAACAAAGTCACTTCATTCAAAATTACATTTGGAAAAGCTGCTACAATTCCCACCATTATTATAAGAGATATACCATTACCTATCCCTCTTTCAGTAATTCTTTCACCGAGCCACATCAAAAACAGCGTACCTGTTACCATACTTATTATTCCCGTGAATATAAAAATCATCCCTGGATTTGGAACAACAGGAACTCCATTAGAATTTAGTGAGGGGAGAAAAACAGCAACTACTCCATAAGATTGCATCGTAGAAAGGAGAACTGTACCATATCTTGTAATCTGATTAATTTTCTTTCTGCCAGCTTCACCTTCTTTCTGCAATCTTTGAAAATAAGGAACAACAGAGCCCATAAGCTGAATGATTATCGAAGAAGATATATATGGCATTATGCCTAATGAAAAAAGAGAAGCTTTTTCAAATGCCCCACCAACAAAAGTATTAAATAGTCCAAATAAACCTGTTTTCATATCAGTGAATGCTTCTGCTAAAATCTCTCCATTCACACCAGGAATAGGAATGTGTGCTCCTATACGGACTATGACCAATACTCCAACAGTAAATAGGATCCTTTGACGAAGTTCAGGTATTACAAAGATACTTTTAAGCTTGTCAATCATAATATTTGAGCCGTACCACCTAATTTTTCAATTTTTTCTTTTGCTGACTTACTAAATTCAGTTGCAACAATATTAACTGATTGTTTTAAATCACCAGAACCAAGTATTTTTACTGGCTTCAAAGGAGATCGAACCAAGCCTTTTTCGTAAAGCAACTTAGCATCAATTTTTTTTTCCTCAATTCCATCTAATCTACCTATGTTCACAATTTGAAATTCTTTTCTAAAGTTATTGGTAAATCCTCTTTTTGGTAATCTCCTAGATAAAGGCATTTGACCACCTTCAAACCAAGATCTTCTTTTAAAACCAGATCTTTGACCAGCTCCCTTATCACCTCTACCAGCAGATTTCCCTAAACCTGATCCATGCCCTCTACCACGGCGCTTAGTATTACGAATTGAACCTTTATCAGGTACTAAAGAATTTAATTTCATAATTCTCTAACCTTTAACAAATAAGGAATGGTATTTATCATTCCTCGAATTTCTTTACAGTCTTTATGCTCTACTATTTGATTCATTTTTTTAAGCCCAAGAGCAATAAGCGTAGCTTTGGCTTTTGATTTATATCCAATACTACTTTTTATTTGTTGGATTTGCAAAGTTTTAGACATTAATTAAATACCTTTTTTAATGAAATACCACGTTTATTAGCAATTGTCACAGCATCTTTGAGATTAAATAAGGCACTAACAGTCGCATGAACCAAATTCATAGTATTTTTAGAACCTTGCCTTTTTGTAAGTATATTATTGATACCAACTTGCTCCATTACAGATCGAACAGCTGCACCTGCTATTATACCAGTTCCAGGTGAAGCTGGCTTTAAAAGTATTCTACTAGATCCATGCTTCCCAATAATAGTGTGAGGAATGGTACCATTTATAATAAGTACTTTTCTAATATTTCTTTTAGCAAGTTCTTTTCCTTTTTGAATAGCCGCAATAACTTCATTAGCCTTTCCTAAGCCAACGCCCACGTGCCCTTTACCATCACCAATTATGACTAAGGCTGAAAACCGAAACCTTTTGCCTCTAGATGTTACCTTTGCAGTTCTATTTATTTTTACTACAGACTCTTCCCGTAGATCTAGTTCAGCTGGATTAATAATTCCCAAATTTTAATTCTCCTATAAATTCAAACCATTTTTTCTTACAGATTCAACAAAAGCCTTAACTCGTCCGTGGTAAGGATAGCCATTTCGATCTAAAACAACAGATTTAATTTTCATCTTTTTTGCTTTTACAGCCAATGCTTCCCCAACTTTTTTGCTTAAATCTATTTTATTTTTAATATTTTTCAATATTGGCCTTAAATCTCCACCTTTCGAAGAAGCAGAAAGAACCGTATGCCCATTAAAATCATCAACAACCTGAGCTTCAAAATGTTTCAGACTACGATGTATTACTAATCTTTTTCGAGTAGGATGAGCAAAAGAAGTTTTTTTACTTCTGTTTCTTCTTCTTTCTTTTCTTTTTATTACAGATCTATGATGTCCCATATTTTTATTTAGCTCCTACTGTTTTACCTTGCTTTGAACGGACATATTCACCTTTATACCTAACACCTTTTCCCTTGTAAGGTTCAGGTGGCCTAAAAGAGCGTATTTTTGCTGCGACTATACCAACTAATTGTTTATCAATACCTTCAACCTTAATCAAAGTTCTTTCTGCACTAATCTTTATCGAAGGGGGAACATCAAAAAATATATCATGAGAAAACCCTAACTGAAGCTTAAGAAGATTGCCTTGCACACTTGCCTGGTAACCTACCCCAATTAATTCTAACTCTTTTAAATACCCTTCTGAGACACCTATTACCATATTTTGGATTAACTGCCTTGTAGTCCCGTGAAGAGCTTTTTGTGAACTTTCATCTGTTGAGCGATCAACAATCAATTCTCCATTTGATTTGGTTAAAGTCATAGTTTCATGGAAAGACAATTCTAAAGAACCTTTTGGGCCAGTAACTTTTATATTGCGATTTTGTAAATCTACACTAACTCCATCTGGAATTTTAATTGGATTTTTTCCTATTCTAGACATATTTATTAATATACCTCACAAATAATTTCACCACCAACCCCATATTTCTTAGCCGCCTTATTAGACAATACACCTTTAGATGTAGAAAGGATTGAAATACCTAAACCATCCAAAACACGGGGAGCCTCACCTACTCCGACATATACTCTAAGGCCTGGGCGACTCACTCTTTTTATACTTTCAATAACTGAGTTACCTTTGAAGTCATATTTCAAAAAAACTCTTACCTTTTCTTTTCCACCCTCATCTATAAAGAAAAAATCTTTAATATAACTTTCTTCTTTCAAAACCAAAACTATACGTTTTTTAAAATTACTACTAGGTATATCTACCCAACGTTTTTTTGCAGAAAGACCATTTCGAATTCGGGTTAATAAATCTGCTATGGGATCGGTCATTGACATATGCTTTTACCCTACCAACTTGCTTTTGTTACACCAGGAATTTCGCCTTTTAAAGCCATCTCTCTAAAAGAAATTCTTGATAGATTAAATCTTCTAATAACGCCTCTGGGCCTTCCTGTTTTAAAACATCTATTCCTAATACGAATATAACTAGATGATTTTGGTAATTTATCCAGTCTTGCAACAGCAACTTGCTTTTCTTCTGGTGAAGATTCCGGATTTCGTATGATATTTTTTAGTTCAGCTCTAAGTGCAGAAAATTTTTCAACTTTCTTCATCAACTTATATTCACGGACTATTTTAGATTTTTTTGCCATTAGGCTGCCTCTTCTACCTTGTTTTTTACGGGTTTTTCCTTTAAAGGGAATCCAAAAGACTTAAGCAACTCATATGCTTCATCATCAGTTTTAGATGTTGTTGCAATTGTGATATTTAATCCCCTTACAGCTTGAATTTTATCATAACTAATTTCGGTAAATATGATTTGTTCTTTTACACCAAAATTATAATTACCCCTTCCATCAAATGATTTAAATGAAAGTCCTCTAAAATCTCGTGTTCTAGGAAGCGCTATTGATATAAGTCTTTCTAAAAATTCAAACATCATATTTGATCTAAGTGTAACCTTGCAACCAACAGGCCATCCCTTCCTTATCTTAAAATTTGAGATATCTTTTTTAGCTTTTGTTATGATTGGTTTTTGTCCTGTAATCAAAGCTAACTCTTGAAGAGCGCTTTCCAACCCTTTAGAATTGTTTTTAGCATCTCCTAAACCGATATTGAGTGATATACTTACAAGCTTCGGAACTTCCATAACATTAGAATAGTTGAAAGTATTTTTTAGCTTTGGTACTATTTCTTCATCATAAGTTCTTTTTAGTGAAGGAATGTATTGCTTTGGAGCACTGTTATTTAAATTGTTTACTTTTTTTTCATTAGCCATATTAAAAACCTAAAGCTCTTCCTTAGTTTTGACTGAAATACGAACTTTTCTGCCATCTTCTAATTTTTTATAACCTACCCTTGTAGCCTGCTCATTATGTATTGCCATAAGATTAGACAGGTGAAGAGGTGCTTCTCGGTCAACATAACCACCTGAAGGATTATCTTGAGTTGGTCGAACGGAACGTTTTCTAAAATTCACACCTTCAACAATTGCTTTCATTTTTTTTGGAAAAATATCAAGAATTTTACCAGATTGTCCTTTATGGTTTCCACTAATTACTTTAACCTTCATTCCTTTTTTAATGTGCATATTAAAGAACCTCCGGAGCCATTGAAACAATGCGCATAAATCCACTATCTCTAAGTTCTCTTGCTACAGGACCAAAAATTCGAGTACCTCTTGGCTCCCCAGCGCTATTAAGCAGCACGGCTGCATTTTCATCAAATCTAATTAAACTACCATCTTTACGATTTAATTCTTTTCTAGTACGTACTATAACAGCTCTATGGACTTCTCCCTTTTTAACCATACCCCCTGGAAGAGCTTTTTTAACCGTAATCACGATCTGATCTCCAATACTAGCATACTTCCTTTTAGAACCACCCAAAACCTTGAAGCATAAGATTTCTTTAGCACCAGTGTTATCGGCAACTTTTAGCCTAGTTTCCTGTTGTATCATCTAATTAACCTATATTAATCGATTGTTTCAGAACCTTACTTACAAGCCACCTCTTCATTTTACTGATTGGCTTGATTGATGTGATTTTTACAATATCTCCTTCAGATGCGGAAACAGAACCTATATGTGCAAGGTAGTTTTTATATTTTTTTATCCGTTTTCGATAAATAGGATGAGGAATTTCTCTAATAACGCGAACGTTTACTGTTTTTTCCATTTTAGCACTAATAACCGTACCAATTAAAGTTTGTTTTTTCCTGAATTCAGACATTTCTAAGCACCTTCAGTTTTTCTAATTCCAATTTCATATTCTTTTAATACAGTTTTGATCTGAGCGATTTCTTTTTTAACCTTTGAAATCACAGTAAAATCTTCTAATTGTTGCATAGCTAATTGAAATCTGTAATTTTGGAGACTTTCCATACATTCACGAAGTTTTTCATTAAGCTCAGTTGTATTGAATTCCTTTAGTTCGCTTTGTTTCATTAAAAAGCCCTTCGCTCTACTAATTTTGTTTTCAATGGTAACTTATGCCCAGCGTCCCTGAATGCCTGGACAGCTTCCTCTCTACTAACTCCATCTATCTCAAAAAGGATCCTTCCAGGTTTAACAAGAGCAACCCAATGATCCAGAGAGCCTTTCCCCTTCCCCATTCTTGTTTCTGCAGGCCGGGCTGTAATGGGTTTATCAGGAAAAATTCTTATCCACATTTTGCCTATTTTCCTGACAATGCGGGATATTACGATTCTCGAAGATTCAATTTGTCTAGCCGTCACCCAACCCGGCTCAATTGCTTTTAGACCGTAACTTCCAAAAGTTACAAAATTACCTCTCATTGACATTCCACGTCGATTACCTCTGTGAACTCTTCGAAACTTAACTTTTTTTGGCTCTAACATATGTATTTTATACCTTTAACGACTAAATTGACCACTGCATATCCATACTTTTATGCCAATTATGCCGTATTGTGTTTGAGCTTCAGTTAAAGCATAATCAATATCGGCTCTAAGGGTGTGCAAAGGAACACTTCCATCTGAAAATTTTTCACTTCGAGCAATTTCAACTCCACCTAGTCTCCCCGCCACATTAATTCTAATCCCCTCAGCACCCATTCGCATAGTTGATTGGATAGTCTTGTTAACAACTCTCCTGTAGGAAATTTTCTTTTTCAACTGATGAGCTATATTGGCACCAACCAAGGCAGCATTAAGTTCGGGTCTTTTTATTTCAGAAATATTAATCTGGGCATCTTTTTTCCCCGTTAACTGCCTAAGCTCTTTTTTCAGTTGATTTACTTCTTCTCCACCTCTTCCTATTACAATGCCCGGTCTTGCAGTGAAAATAGTTACCGTTACTTTCTTTGAAGATCTTGCTATTTCCACTTTAGAAATTCCAGCATTCGACAACCTATGAGAAATATACTTTCTAATTTTCATGTCCTCTTCTAAATCACTAGAAAAATTATTCTTTGAAGCGAACCAATTAGAACTCCACTTTTTATTAACAATAAGACGATAACCTACTGGATGTGTTTTCTGGCCCAAATTAAGTCCTTTTCTTTACGCTTTTGATAACAACTGTTAAATGGCTAGTAGGCCTTCTCAACCTTGAAGCCCTTCCCATAGAAGCCGCTCTAAACCTTTTCATTACTGGACCGCCATCAACATATGCTTCTTTCAGTCTTAAAGAATCTTGATCAATGTCAGCATTTTCTTTCTCATTAAGAAGGTTAGAGACTGCAGACCTGATAGTCTTTTCAATAACCTTCGCTGCTTTTTCGGGAGAAAAATGCAGATAATTTAAAGCTTCTTCAACCCTCATTCCTCTAACACTATCTAAAGTTTTCCTTACCTTAAAAGGTGACTGATGAATGTATTTCGCTATGGCTTTTGATTCCATCTTATTTTTTCCTATCACCAGAATGCATTCTGAAAGTACGAGTTGGAGAAAACTCGCCTAATTTGTGACCAACCATATTTTCATAGACAAATACAGGGATAAATTTATTTCCATTATGTACAGCTAAAGTATGACCAACGAGATCAGGAGTAATCATTGACCTGCGAGACCATGTCTTTATAACTTTTTTCTTTCCATCTTTATTCAATGATTGAATTTTCTTTAAGAGCTTATCATCAATGAAAGGACCTTTTTTTAATGATCTGGACATTCTACTATTTTCTCCGTTTTAAAATCATTGAATTTGATTTTTTATTTTTCTTACGAGTTTTATATCCTTTGGTAGGCTTACCCCAAGGAGTTGACGGATGCCTTCCACCAGATGATTTACCTTCACCGCCTCCCATTGGATGATCAACAGGATTCATCGCAACACCTCGCACCTTAGGCCTCCTACCTAACCATCGAGTCCTACCAGCTTTTCCAGATACTATTTGCTCATGGGTTCTATTCCCAACTTGACCGATAGTTGCCCTACACCTATCTAAAACCATTCTAACTTCACCGGATGGTAATTTCAATGTGCATAAATTATTATCGTGAGCCATAACCTGCGCATAAGAGCCAGCTGATCTTGCCATCTGCCCACCTTTTCCAGGAGAAAGCTCTATATTATGGACATTAATTCCTGCAGGTATATTTTTAAGAGGGAGGGAGTTTGCATTTTTAAGTGGTACTTTTTCGCCTGAAATAACTTCATCGCCAACTTTTAATTTTTCTGGACTTAGAATATAGCGCTTTTCTCCATCAGAATAATGAATCAATGAAATATATGCAGAACGATTTGGATCGTATTCAATCGTGGCTACTTTGCCAGGAATTTCTAATTTATTTCTCTTAAAATCAATTATACGATATCTTCGCTTATGACCACCACCCCTACGTCTAATGGTAATTCTACCTGTATTGTTTCTCCCACCACTTTTTCTCAACGCCCTCGTGAGCCTTTTTTCAGGAGAACTAGTTGTTAGTTCTGAAAAATCAGATCTTGTTGCAAATCTGGACCCAGGAGTAATAGACTTAAGTTTTTTCACACCCATAACTAAACCGAAGCTTCCCCACCTACAAGATCAATTTTATCGTCTTTATGAAGTGTAATAATTGCTTTTTTAAATGAAGAGCGAGACCCAGAAGTTCGAATAGTTTTTCCCCCACTTTTAACCGTCATCTGTTTTTGCTTACCTAACTGATTCATTGTTGAAATCCCAATAACTTTAACATCAAACTTTAACTCAACTGCTTTTTTAATCGTGTTTTTATTACAATTTTTTGGCACTAGAAAAGCATATTTATTCTCTCTTTCCTGAAGAATTGCCATTTTCTCTGTTAAAATAGGCTTTATCAAGGTTTTAAAATACATATTTATCTCATCAACATTTGAATTAAATCATTATATCCTGCTTCATCCATCAAAATACAATCACAGTCTAACATTTCGTATATACTAACACAATTGGAATTAACAAGGTAAACATTTGATAAATTATTAACAGATCTATTTAAATTTTCATTAACAGAAGAAACAAGCAATGTGATTTTTTTGCTTTTTAGCCCCAAAGAAAGAAGAATTTTATTAAAGGAAGATGTTTTTGCAGTCTCAAGCAAAAAATTATCAAAAACCAAGATTTCATTTTTTTTAATTTTATCTAAAAAGATTGACTTTCGAGCTAAAATACTCATTTTTTTGGAGACTTTATGTTTATAACTGTGAGGGTTAGGACCGAAAATGACACCTCCTCCTTTCCATAATGGAGATCGAATTGTTCCTGCCCGAGCTGCACCTCTACCTTTTTGCTTCCATGGCTTTTTACCACCTCCACTAACCGAAGATCTGTTTTTTGCCGAATGAGTTCCTTGTCTTAAGTTTACCATTTCAGCAAGAACAGCTTGGCGTACAACACTACTACTTGATTTGCTTACAAGAAAGGATTTAGGAACTAAAATCTCTCCTACGTCTTTCCCTTTTATATTTTTTAATGCTAATTTCATTTTTCAATGGTAACTATGGCCCCTTTTGGACCAGGTATACTTCCCTTAATAATTAGGTGATTATTTTCTCTATCAACTTCTACAACTTCTAAATTCTCAATCGTGGTTTTTGTATTGCCATGACGACCAGCCATTCTCATCCCTGGGAAAACCCTAGAAGGGTCTGAGGCCTGCCCTATTGAACCGGGTGCTCTCTCTGTGTGACCTGTTCCATGTGTTTTCTTCTGCCTTGCAAAATTATGCCTTTTTATAACACCAGTAAAACCTCGACCCTTTGACGTACCAGTTACTCTAACAAAATCACCTTGATTAAATAATCCAACGTGAAAAACAGAACCTAATACATAATCAAACCCAGGGACAATATCAAATTCTGCTAAAACTTTAGAGGGCTTTACTGATGATTTTTTAAAATGACCTTTCAAAGGTTTTGTTAAATGCTTATCTTTTTTTCTCCCGTAACCAAGCTGAACAGCTTCATAACCATCATTTTCAAAAGTTTTTACTTGAGTAACAACGCAAGGACCAACATTCAAAATAGTTACCGGCACCACTTCGCCATCACCATTGAAAACACGACTCATTCCTAATTTTTTCCCTAGTAACCCTCGCATCAACTAAACCTTTATCTCTATATCAACACCTGCTGGGAGATCTAATTTCATCAGAGATTCAACAGTTTTTGGTGTAGAATTAAGAATATCAATTAATCTTTTGTGAATTTTAGTTTGAAATTGTTCTCGTGATTTTTTATTTACGTGGGGAGACCTTAGAATAGTATAAACAGATCTTTTTGAAGGTAAAGGGATTGGACCCGAAATAATAGCACCGGTGGACTTGGCAGTCTTTACGATTTTCTCAGTTGATTTATCAAGTAAGATATGATCGTAACCACGAAGACTTATGCGAATTGTTTGATTTGCCATATTTATTATCTATTCTACAATATCAGTTACAACACCCGCACCAACGGTATGACCACCTTCTCGGATTGCGAATCTCAGTTCTTTATCCATTGCGATTGGAGTAATTAA
>MDTB01001993.1_pt1 | contig 10105 bp, 9 predicted proteins | sample 811161 | NCBI WGS metagenome assembly MDTB01 (sample SAMN05326650, study PRJNA326480) | marine metagenome | isolation source: seawater | place: Mediterranean Sea | collected 2009
TAACCAAGAATGTTGTCACAATGCTTTCTTGTGTGAAAACCAGCAAAATATAGGACAGAGAAAAACCCATAATACCTGAATAGGTAAAGAAGGTTGTTCGCGCCGCATTTGCAGACATTTTATGTATCCGAGCGGATAGATAAAGGACAAGACCAAGAGGTGCAAACATCACGACCCAAACCAGCGGCGTGCTGGCAATAGCTTGATAAATTCCGGATGACGCACCAAAAAATGCAGCTACAGCCGTTACAAGCAATCCAACGGACATGTAGTTGTAAACCTTCAGCATGTAGATGCGCAGGCCTTCGTCAATATCACGACTGCGCGCTTCTGCTGCGAGGTTTTGAGAGTTCATATTGTCAAAATCAGACATGTATCACCTTTCAAGTTGATAATAACTAATATCTGTTGTTAGCCTCTAAAATTCAAGGCTTAACTGGTAAAAACATTGCGATTTTGAATTGTTGTCTAGTCTGAACGCAATACGGGTGCTGCTTTTGCACCCAGACTTCGCCACGTTCCTAATAGACCGAGAAACATCGATATCCCAGTCGAACAGATAATTGTCAGAGCCAATGTACCCGGCAACATTACCCAAGCAATGCCCAGTACAAATTTTACAATGGCCCAGGCCGCGAATGTCCCGATAAATGCCGCAATCAATGAGGCACCTAACCCAGTAAGTCCGTATTCAATCAGATAAACATATAAAATCCTGCGTCTCTCCGCACCCAGCACCTTCATCATGACTGCATCATAAACACGTTTACGATGCCCACCTGCAATTGCTCCGGACAGTACAAGAATACCTGTAATGATTGACAGCGCACTCATCGCACGAACTGCCAAACCAAAATCATCAAGAATATCCTTTATGGTTTCCAGCGACTCTTTAATGCGGATAACGGTAATATTCGGGTATTCATTTATCAGAGCACGTCTAAGTGCGGCTTCTCCACCTATTGGAATTACCTCGGCCTTATTTTCAGATTCAACATCGTCTAATGAAATTGTCATTAGATGCGCATGCGGTGCAGATGCCAGAGGTTGAGGTGAGAACAGAAAGACAAAATTAATGCCCATCGACTCCCAATTAACTTTTCGCATATTTGAGATTTCTGCTGTAAAAGGCCGTCCAAGCACATTCATAGTGACGGTATCACCAAGCTCAAGCCCAAGACCTTCAGCTATCTCATAATCCATCGATAATAAAGGCGGGCCAATATAATCTGCTGGCCACCATTCACCCTCAGTCAACTCAACACCTTCAGGTTTCCCCGCAGCATATGTAAGCCCACGATCGCCGCGCAGCACCCATTCAGCTTCCGGTGCGGGCGTGACATCCATTGAAGGCACGCCATTCACATGTGTCAACTTACCGCGCAACATGGGGCTGGTATTTAGCCCTCTAAAACCATCGGAAGCTTTCGCAAGACCTTTCACGCCCTCTAATTGTTGCGTTTGAACATCCAGCAAAAAGAAGGACGGCGCCAAATCAGGAATATCGCCATCTATCTCGGCTTTAAGATTTCCATCAACCAAAGAGATGACTGACAACAATGTCACCGCCAGCCCAATAGACAACATAACAGCTTGTGTCGGTGCATCGGGACGGTGAATATTTTTTAAAGCAATTCGAAACTCCGGGCTTGGAAGTTTCCGTCGACGCCCGGAAAAACGAGCGAGGCTAGAAATAATGCCTGCTGCAAATCTGAGAATAAGATAACTGGCTGTCACGCCAGCAAGAAACCACAATGTAATCTCAATATATCGAACCACTAAAAATGAAATTAAAACGAGACCAAGCAAGCACGATGCATAAAGACCCATAACCCAAAATGGCAGAGATGTTTTTTCCGTCACAAGGCTATCGCGAAACAGGCTAGCCACCGGAATAGCCTGAGCCCGCGCCAAGGGGTTTAGTGCAAATCCGATAGCCGTGAGCAGACCAAATCCTGTGGCAGCCGCTAAAGGTGCAGGAAATAACCGCATATCAAGGTCAAAGGGAAGAAGCGATGCCAAAAGTCCATTCGCCAATAAAGGTGTCAACGCACCCAGAGCAAGACCAAGAAAAATGCCTAACAAAGCCATCAAGAAAATTTGCAACATATAAAACAAAAATACCAAAGCTCCCGTCGCGCCGAGTGACTTGATTATAGCAATGGTATTGCGGCGATGATCTAGATAGGCCCGTACAGCATTACCGACACCAATCCCACCAACAACCAGAGCTGTCAGACCAACCAGTGTTAGGAAAATTGCCATACGTTCAATACTACGACGCAAAGACGGCGATGCGTCTGTACGTTCCTTAATTTGCCAGCCAGCATCGGGAAAAGCTTCGTTCATTTCAACTTTGGCAACTTTGAGATCGCTCTCTGATAAAGGTATTATTGAACGCAGACGATAATTGTTTTCTACAAAACTGCCCGGCTGGTAAAGCCCCGAATGACGCGCGCCCGCCTTACTCAGGAGCACCCGCGGACCAATAGAAAAACCACCGGATAATCTGTCTGGTTCGGAAAGGATAACGCCCGTAACCGGAAAAAAACCGGAGCCAATTTTAATTGTGTCGCCAACCTCAATGCCGAGTGTTTCAAGCAGAGCCAGTTCAACTAATGCGCCATATTCTATGTCTTGATTACTGTTCTGAGCTTTGGCTTGCTGGACACCAAGTGCCACACGCGGGTCAATCGCAGGTTTAATCTTTAATGTGCCATAAAGCGGATAAAAAGAGTCGACTGCTTTTAACTCAACCAAAGCATGACGCATCTGATCGGTTTCAGCATTTTCTTCGGCTTGGCTGTAACGCACCATACTGCGCATTTCATTTGACGAAGAAATATCATAACGCGCCTGCAACCATTCTTCCTCAGTAGTATTTAAAGTGCGATGCATCATGGTAATGGAAAGATCACCACCCAGTATGGATTGACCTTTCGCATTCAAACCTGAGACAAGCGCTTCTGAAAGCGATCCAACGCCAGCAATGGCCATAACGCCAAGCGCCAAACAGGCCAAAAAAATACGAAAGCCTCGGATGCCACCTTTAAGTTCACGAAATGCCAAACGGATGGCTAATCGAACCGCTAAATTTGGCATCATAGGTGTTCCCAGGTTGTTTACGCCTGAAGATTGTGTATCACCCGACATCTATCATCCCGTCGCGCAAAGGAATAATACGATCGCATCTTTGTGCCAGACTCATATCATGCGTTACCATAATAAGCGTCACACCAAGGCTTTCCTTCAGACCGAAAATTAAATCCATAATTTGCGACCCATTTGATTGGTCGAGATTCCCCGTCGGTTCATCTGCCAGCAAAACAGGAGGCTGAGCAACAACCGCTCGCGCCAAAGCAACACGTTGTTGTTCGCCGCCGGAAAGTTGCCCCGGATAATGGTCCAATCGGTGCGCAAGACCAACATTTGCAAGCGCAGTCTCCGCTTTTTCCAGATAATCTTTATCCATTCCCGCAAGTTCCAGCGGGAGCGTCACATTTTCGAATGCTGTCAATGTTGGTATGAGATGAAAAGATTGAAAAACAATACCGATATTCGTTTGACGAAAGCGAGCAAGCGCATCCTCATCCATATCAGAGAGACAATGACCGTTCATTACCACGCTTCCTGCACTTGGCAGTTCCAGACCAGCAAGCGTCATAAGCAAAGTTGATTTTCCGGAACCCGATGGGCCGGTTACGCCAATTGCCTCGCCTTTCTTGACAGAAAGGTCGATGCCCTTAAGGATATGGACATCTCCGGCTAGGCTGGGCAAGGAGACATGTAAATTTTGTACTTCCAGAAGGGAATCGGTAGACATGTTAGGCAAGCACTCCGGACTATTTCAAGGCTTCAAGGTATTGAGTATATACCAGACCTATACGATTATTTCAGGTTTCTGGACGCCCATTTTATACACCTCTATTTTTTGCGCGATTTTAATGTGCTTCAGTCTTCAAAATGCAAAAAGTGAGACCCCACCAATCGTCATCACCATGCTTGGAGATAGCCTGACCGCAGGGTATGGCTTGCCTATTGGCGAGGGGCTAACGGACCAACTCCAAACCGCCCTAAATGAGAAAACCGACAAAAAAATAAATATTCGTATTATTAATGCTGGTGTTTCTGGTGATACGACAGCCGGCGGGTTGGCGCGATTTGACTGGTCAATCCCCTCGGAAACGGATGCACTTATAATTGCTTTAGGCGGCAATGATGCCCTGCGCGGTGTCCCACCAGAGTCAAGCAGCAAAAATATTGAAGCCATGATTATCAAGGCTCATCAAACAGGTATATCTGTGTTGCTGGCTGGCATGGCCGCCCCCCGGAATATGGGGGAGGATTATGTGCAAAAATTTGATGCCATCTATCCATATCTTGCTGGAAAATATGATGTCGTCTTTATGCCGTTTTTGCTTGAAGGCGTCGCAGCAGATCCCGCACTCAATCAGCCTGATCTTATTCACCCAAACCAAGAAGGGGTTGCCATTAAGGTCTCTAAATTACTACCTCATATCGACCGGCTCACCCACCTTCTTGGTAAAAGTGATAATTCTATTGCTCCCTAAACGCCACGCCTGGTGCGTTCAGCCTAAGCACAAAAGCGCTGGTAACTAAAGGCTGTTATCAATCGATAGCAGCCCAGTTCCTATCTGGATATAAATTCACAGCTGGCATATAGAGCCACTCTTCTCGATAAGCACGACGCAGCAAATAGTCTATAACAACTTGATCTTGAAAATCGCCGGATTCAATTAGTTCGTCAAAGGTTTTAAAGCCATCAGCCAGACTTTTTGGACGTTTGCCCAGCAGAATTTCCAGGTCTTTAATTTCATCTCTTTCAATAACGGCACCGTAACGACGCCTGCGATCCATGCACTGTATTAAAGTAGTGACATCCTTAGCTCTGGACACCGCGAAAGGATCACTGAGCTTGCTTGCTACATCATGCTGCTGGGCGTAAACCGCAGCTTCTGCTTGCACATCTACCTCCCCCACATTCTCTGGCATCTCAGGTTTCTTAACTTGAAAACCCATCGCTTCGGCCAATGCTTCACTGGTAGCCCGATCGCCCATATAGCGGTAACACAGATACCAGGCAATTGATTCTCTTTGGTGAGCTTTAGAACAGACTGCATGAATGGGAATCATACCTCGCACATTTTGCTGCACTCGATAGTACTGGGCTGCAAAACGTGTGTAGGGGACCCCCGACTCCTGCTCATAGAGTTTAAACAATCCATCGAGACCACCACAGGGATTATACAGTTCCCTCACACAAATGTTTCCAAGGTCTTCCATTGGGTCACCATAGTGTCCCCATTCCCAATCGATTACCGAACTGACTTTATTTCCCTTGAACATGAAATTAACCGGACCGGTATCCCCTTGCACCAGAGATATTCTCGCAACTTTTTCTGGGACAAAGCGCCTCAACCAATCTACTGAGTAGGTCAGTAAAGGGTCTCGATAATCTGCAAGAAAGCCCTGCCATTGAGAAAGCATTAAATCCAATTCGTTCAATGCAGCTTCAGATGCCGTAATCGGTTTGTAGGCCATAATATCATCGAGGCCAAGAGCTTCGAGATCTAGGGTATGCATTTTTGCTACCACACGAATAAAGTCTTCCATGATTGCTCGTTGTTGAGCTGGATCGTCTAGTTTATCAATGTCAGAACGACCGAGATCACGCTCAAAAAGTGTTGCTTGTAAATCAGCATTCCAGCCGTAAACTTCTGGCACAGGTACATCTGTATCCGCCAGCGCTTGAATTATTCTGGTCTCGCGTTCTAGGCGACGAGGATCCACATCCTCATCACTATCTTTTCTTTGCAGTCTTAAGAATCCGTTTAATACAGAACCATCTTTTCGTGTTATATCAACCACCCAGGCTTCTCGCCTCGCTACATGACGTTGAATATGGGTGATTTCTCCCTGTCCGACCTGAGCTATCCATTCAGCCAATCCCTCCGGAAGATCGTGTTCTAGTTCTGTCATATGCCATCCTAAGTTCATATTTAATTAGCGTTGAATTCTACTGGTTTAAATAGCGCCAGATAAAAAATCCATCTCTGCTGTTTAAACTCACAATCATAGTCTCAAATCATTCACAGGATTGCAATCAGCGAAGATTATTCAAATTACAATGTTGAAATTATCCTCCAAGACCTGACATACTCGCTATCACACTTATTCTTTCTAGCGGTTTAGGAGACAATTATGACAGGTACGGTTGAGAAACTTTCCACCACTGAACGACGTAAAGCCCTTGCAACACTCAAGGGCTGGCAAAAACAACGCGGGCGTGATGCAATTACCAAAAAGTTTATGTTTAAAGATTTTTCATCAGCCTTTGGTTGGATGAGCAGGGTGGCTATGAAAGCCGAACAAATGAATCATCATCCTGAATGGTTTAATGTTTATAACCAGGTAGAAGTTGTATTAACCACTCATGATGCGGGTGGCATTTCCCAGCTTGATATTGATATGGCCCGCTTTATGGATCGGACCGCACCCAGACAAAAATAAGGGCTTAATATTGAAACTGTTTAAAGGTGGGATCATCTCTTAAAGGGCGATCTCCGGCGTCTCGTATCCCGAACTCTTATTTTTAAAATCGGATCCCTTCCTGCATCCCTGAACTTAGGGTGCCGAAAAGATGCAAATTGAGCTTTTATTGAGAGTTTTTTATCAATTTGAAGCCATTATTATAATATTCCCAAAGACCTAACAAAGGGTTAATCGCCCTTTCTCAAGAAAGCACTTGAAACAACAATTAACGAAAAAAGGTGATGAAAAATTCACCTAGCAACAAATTTTGATCAGCATTTTATCTGAGTAAAATAAATTCAGCGTCCCATATCAATAACAAGCTTCCCTGTCACTTTTCTGGCTGCCATTTGCATAAGAGCTTCAGCCGATTCTTCCAAAGGATAAACCCCAGAAATATGAGGTTTTATTGTCCCATCATTTAACATACCCATCAGCTCGATAATATTTTGCCGCGCATCTTTGGGTTGCTCCGCATTAAAACGTCCCCAAAACACACCAACCAGTGATGTGCCTTTGAGCAAAGTCAGATTAAGCGGTATTTTAGGGATGTAACCGGCAACAAAACCGACAACCAGGTAGCGTCCGCCCCAAGCCATTGCCCGCACAGCCGGCTCTGCATAATCACCGCCAATAGCGTCATATACAACATCGACACCTTTGCCGCCTGTAAGGGTTTTAATCTCTTCAGAAAAAGCTTTCTGATCATCCGAGGAAAGACCGCCGGTTTTATAAAGCAGCGTTTCATCGGCGCCATGGTCACGACATACCTGTAATTTTTCTTCCGATGATGCCGCCGCAATAACGCGCGCGCCCATCGCCTTACCAAGCTCAACAGCTGCCAGCCCTACTCCGCCAGATGCCCCCATAATAAATAAGGTCTCACCGGCTTGAATTTTCGCGCGGTCCTTAAGTGCATGATAGGATGTGCCATAAGTAAGCCCCATCGCCGCCGCGATTTTAAAATCCATACTATCAGGAATAGGCATACACAAAGCGGCAGGAAGCGCGATTTCATCCCGAAAGCCGCCGGTTCCACAAACAGCCATCACTCTGTCACCAACTTTCAGCGTGTCGACATTAGCACCAGCCGCAATCACCTCGCCGGAAACCTCACCGCCCGGTGAAAATGGAAGAGGGGGCTTAATTTGATATAAATTCTGAATCACCAGAACATCGGGGTAATTAACCGCAGCGTTATGAATTTTAATGACAACATCATTTTCACCGGCAGTCGGTGACTCAATGTCTTCAAGAACGAGACTTTCGGGCGGACCATAATCTTTGCATAAAACGGCTCTCATTTATTTCACCTAAAGAATTTCCAATTCGTGAAATCTAAAGTTATTATTCGACTTTGTAAAAACAAAAAAAGGAAAACCTCATGCGTGGTTATTTTGGTATTGGTGTTGAAGGCATTTCTAAGCCTATGAACATGGGTAGTTTGATACGTTCAGGGCATGCTTTTGGCGCCAGTTTTGCATTTACGGTTGATGCTAATTACAAAGTTCGCGAAGCACGTTCAGACACATCCAAGACGCCGAAAAATATACCTTGGTATGACTGGGACAATCTTGAGGACATGATTCTCCCGAGACATTGCCAACTTGTCGGCATTGAACTGGTAGACGAAGCAATTGACCTGCCGAGCTTCACGCATCCAAGATGCGCGGCCTATGTGCTTGGCCCTGAGCGCGGGACATTATCAGAAGCCATGCTGGATAAATGCGACCATATCATTCGTGTGCCGACGCATTTTTGTTTAAATGTCCAAATCGCTGGCGCGGTTGTCATGTATGACAGGTTGCAGAGCTTCAGAAAATTTGAAGATCGTCCGGTAATGCCCGGCGGGAATCCTCGTCGAAAAAGTAAAACCGAAGACCCTTCAAAGTAAAGACATCTGACAATTGGAAGTTTGTAATTAAACTTTACCGTCCAGCGCTTCTTTCAATCGCGTGAAGGATAAGCGCAAGCGTGATTTCACAGTGCCTAAGGGTAGCCCTGTTTCTTTAGCGATTTCGCTATGTGACCAGCCCTTATAGAACGCAAGCTTCACAAGTTCGACCTGCTCCTCAGGCAATGTCGCCATGGCAGCTTGTACTTCTGCCTTGCGCTCCGCCATAATCACCGCATCATCAGGCGCTACTTCTTCATCCGGCACCAAAGCCGGATCTTCAGGGTCAAGCTCAGGATATTTCTCGCGTCTTAGAATATCAATCCGACGATTACGCGCGATAGTGAACAGCCATGTTGAAGCGGCTGCCTTTCGGCGATCAAAAAGCGCCGCTTTACGCCAGACAGTTAACATGACGTCCTGAACGAGTTCTTCAGCCTGTGCTTCGGAAGAACCCAGACGCATAAGATACCCTTTGAGACGCGGGGCGAAATATTCGAAAAGTTTTTTAAACGATGCTTTGCTTTTATGGGAAGCAATATCCTCAATTAAAGTCGCCAGCGCAGCCATAGCGGCTTTATCACCCGAGGAAAGCTTTTTCCGCGGCTTGGGCTGTGAAGAAGATTTACTAGTCGTAGGTGGAGAGCCGGACGATCCCGACTTTACGTCAACACCACGGCCGCTAGATGTTCCGGCCACGTTCGATTCCTTGCATGTTTAAATTCAAATCATTCTAAACAAACTCTATCCACCGACCAGATGCAAGCTAAAAAGCCCTCATTTATCCATTACGAACATCATCAGTCTCTTAAATACTGGCCCGACGAAAAATATGGAATTATTCAGCGATGCAAATTATGATGCTTTTATGTCGAGAATTTCAGCTACCCCAAGTCACATATTGTATCGCACACTTCAAAATCTGAGCCGTCTGTTTTTGGCCATTATTATGGCTGTCGGATCATTAACGATTTTAAGTGTATCAACGGAATCCCTATCGCAAGCTCACGCTGCCACTCCCGAGAAACTTGGGACATTTCGTTATTGGCGCATCTATCAACTCGGTAGTGGGGTGAATAAAGTTTGCTACATGCTTTCTGAGCCAGTTGAAAAACTCCCACGCAATGTGCGCCGTGGAAAAATTTACTTTTCCATAATGCATCATCCTGCAAATAGTGTCCGGAATGAGGCTTCAGTTAGCATCGGCTATCCTTTCTCCTCAAAAAGTAATCCCTATGCGCGTGTCGGAACAGATAGCTTTGACTTTGACTCGGGCGTTCAAATGGACGCAGATCCCTCTTGGGCATGGCTTCGTAACCCCGCCCATCATGATCGCCTTATCGATATGATGAAGCGCGGCAACCAACTTGTCTTTAAAGGGACGTCTGCACGCGGCACATTGACAACCGACACTTATTCTTTACTCGGTTTCTCCAAGGCACTGGCGCGGCTTAATCAAGCCTGCCCGCCTGTATAGCCGACGTAACCGTATGTCATCCCTTTCCCCTCAAATGCCGTCCTCACTGGTCGGGCTAGATCGCACAGCGCTTAAGCAGGTATTTGCCGATATAGGGATACCGGAAAAAGAACAAAATATGCGTGTCCGCCAAATCTGGAGTTGGCTTTATGTCCATGGCGTTCAAGACATTGATAAAATGA
>MDTB01040921.1_pt1 | contig 10105 bp, 10 predicted proteins | sample 811161 | NCBI WGS metagenome assembly MDTB01 (sample SAMN05326650, study PRJNA326480) | marine metagenome | isolation source: seawater | place: Mediterranean Sea | collected 2009
ATAGCAAAATTAAATGAAAAAGGAAATCAGTAGAAAATTCTGTGTAGCTCCAATGATGGGATATACAACACCATATGCAAGAAAACTTTATAGAATTCTATCAAATAATAGTTTTTTATTTAGTGAAATGATAGCAACAAAATCACTAATTTATTCAAAGAGTAGAAAAAATATTATTGATAATGATTTTAATAACCCTGTTGCTCTTCAGGTAGGTGGATCTGAAATAGAGTATTTAACAAAAGCTTCAAAAATAGCAATAGATTACAATTATGATGAGATTAATTTAAATGTTGGTTGTCCAAGCAAAGCAGTACAAAAAGGAAGTTTTGGTGCATGTCTAATGCGAGATAAAATTCTTGTTAAAAATTGTGTAGAAGCATTACAAAATGATAAGATTGAAGCAACGTTAAAATGTAGATTAGGGTTAGGAAGAGAATTGAATTACGAATTCTTTGAAGAGTTTATTGATGAGATATCAAAAACTGGAATTAAATTTATTTATGTGCATGCAAGGAATGCAATCCTCAGTGGTATTAGTCCACAAGGAAATAGAACAATTCCTCCTCTTAGTTATGATTTTGTAAAAAAAATAAAAAGTAAATATCCTAATATAACTTTTATACTCAACGGAGGTATAGATAGTCTAGATAAAGCAGAGAGTCTATTAAAAGAATTCGATGGAGTAATGGTTGGTAGATTGATTAAGAATAATCCTTTTATATTAAAAGAGGTAGACAAAAAAATTTTTAAAGGAAAAGATAAACTTATTGATGAAACTGTAATTAATAGTTATTTTGAATATATAAAACCAAAATTAGGTTTTGAATCAATCTTTAGATTATTAAGTCCTTTACTTAGTATCTTTTTTGCAGTTCCTCATAGCAAAACTTATAAATCTAAAATCAATGATTATATGAAAGGTCAAAAGATTAACTTAATTGAAGATTTATTAATAAAATTTGTTAGCGAGAGAAATCATAGTTAAACTTTTTAGTAAGGTATATGGTAAGAGAAACTTAATATTTCTACACCTGGATTTTTATCTGCTAAATTTGCGTTTGAAATATGACTAAAAGAAATTCCAATTCTATTTTTATTTTTTAATTCATAGCTTACTTCGAGTGAAGTCCTAAACTGTAAATCATTTCCTAGTTTTTTTCCTGAACCATCGTTATAAATGCCTGCTCCAAAACTTGGGGTAAGGTAAAATTTACTTTTGTCACCTTCGAATAATTCGCCTAAATTATCCTCAAAGTATATTCCAGTTAAAAAATACGACGCTGAATCATCTGTATATTCAATACCAAAAAAAGGTTTTAGAAAAAAAAATTATCTTCTTCTGGTCCAACATCAAGTAGTGATTCATCACTTCTATATTCATATCTTAAATCTGCTGCTTGGTTTTTTTCAGAACCATCAAATTTTATATCATAAATACCAAATCCAAAAACATTTGTTCCTTTGCTAAATGATGTATTTGAAAAAAAAAGAATTAAAATTATAATAAAATATTTGAACACTTAAGCATATTATAATTATTTAATTTCGCTATCAAACAAAAAATTCTTTGTTTTGTTGAGAAATATCTAATAAAGATTTTTTTAGTTTTTCCAATGCCTTAGTTTCTATTTGTCTAACTCTTTCTTTGCTTATTTTCAATTTTTGACCTAATTCATCAAGAGTTATACTTTTTTCTCTAAATTTTCTTAAGCGTATAATAGTTTTTTCTCTTTCATTAAGCGTATCTATTGCTTTATTAATATAATCTTTTTTTATACTTTTATCATTAAGATCCTCAAATGACTCCTCTGGATTTTTACGGTCATCAGCTAACATACTCATGAGATCATTTTCAGTTTCATTATCGACTTTTTGATTAAGATGAAGATCGCCACCAGTTAGCCTAGATTCCATATTTTGAACTTCTAAGGATTTAACATTGAGTATGCTGGATACCTTATTAATTTCCTCTTGACCCATAAATTCCCTTGAAATGTCATTAATTTGTTGTTTAATTTTCTTAAGATTGAAAAATAGAGCTTTTTGAGATGCAGTTGAACCAGTTCTAACAACTGACCAATTTTTTAGTATATAATCTTGTATTGATGCTCTAATCCACCACGATGCGTATGTAGAAAGCCTAAAATCTCTGGAGGTATCAAATTTTTCTAGAGCATGCATAATACCCAATACTCCTTCATGGATTAAATCATCTAACGGTAAACCATAACTAGAGTATTTTCTAGCATATGATACTGCTAAACGAAGATATGAATTGAGAATTTTTTGAAGAGATTTAGAGGTTCTATTGTCTCTCCAATCATTTATTAAGTTAAATTCCTCTTCTTTTTCAAGAATTGCTGCTTTTTTTGATAATTCTATAAGATTATTAGAAAATAAAAAATTATTACTTGCCATATATAAATATACGTTAATTTTTTGAATTGGATTAATTATTTTCAAATAAATCTAATATATCTCCGTTTTCCGAGAAAATTCCACACAAAATACTTTTATTTGATAGGGGTTGTTTAAATAAAGTACAAACTACATCATTTTTAGAGATCTCCATTTGATTTAAATGTTTTGATTCATATCCTCTTACAATTCTTGAAAAAGTCTTGTATGGCTCTTTTATTTTAGAAAAATTTTGAAAACCCCACCAAAAACAATCATTTTGTGCAGATAAAGGCCTGGTTATATCTACTCCTCTATTAACAAATAAAATTTTTCTGGTGTGTGAATAAGCGGCATGTTTTAAGCTTAAGAAATATTGAGTGTGACCTGGATTAAACTGTAAAGCTCTATTTAAACTTGCTGTCCATCTTGAAATCTTAATAGTTCCAGAAGAGGCTATATTTTTAACCTCTTCCTCAGAAAATCCATATGATTTAATTGTCTGATTAACACCGTGATCAAACATCCATTCAACAATCTCAGATGGATTTGGTGCAATATGTAACTGCAATAATTTACTGAACATCTCCTCTTGTGCACCTCTTAAAAAAATAATTGATTCTGGTTTTATTTTAAATTTTGACATTAAGTTAAACCTTAACTCAATTACGCTACTAAGTGTTTCTTTGGAATTTTCACCAAGACCTATGATATTACCTAGAAAAATCAATTTATCATTAGGTGCAAAATTATTTAAAATAAATTTTTTTATCGAATTAAATGATTTTAAATTTGAATGAATAGATCCTACTGCCCATAATTTGTTTGTTTTTTTATTTCAACAAAATTACTTGTATTTTTCAAAGTACTATTTTTTACTTAAAATTTGTTCAATTCGTTCAGTAGACTGAAAATAATCTGTTTTTTCAACTGCAGCTACTTCTCTTGCTAGTCTCTCTATAGCAACTTGAAACATTTGTCTTTCACTATATGATTGTTCAGCTTGACTAGTTTTTCTAAATAAATCTCTAACAACTTCTGCAATTTTAATTGGATCACCAGAAAATATTTTTGTTTCATATTCCTGTGCTCTTCTGCTCCACATAATTCTTCTTATCTTGGGTTTTAATTTTAAAGTTGTATAAACTTCTTCAATAATTTTTTTTGATGAAATTTTTCTTAAACCTACTTCATCTTTTTTATCAAGAGGAACTCTAATAATTAGTTTAGATTGTTCCATTTTAACAACATAAAAACTTGTTTTAATATTTGAGATTTCCATATTTTCAATCTTAGTAATTTCACCTACACCATGCTTGGGATAAACGACTACTTCGCCTATTTTAAATTCTGAATTTTTTTTTGTTCCCATTTATCCTCCTGATTTGTCACTAAAGTATTTATTATATTTGTCTTGGATGTTTTGCCATTTTGAAGCATCTGCTGGAGGTTCTTTTTTTTCAGTTATGTTAGGCCAAATTTCTGAATATTTTCTATTAATTTCAGCCCATTTCTCTATTCCATCCTCTGTGTCTGACAAGATTGCTTCAACTGGGCACTCCGGTTCACAAACTCCACAATCAATGCATTCATCAGGATGTATAACAAGCATATTTTCACCTTCATAGAAGCAATCAACAGGGCACACTTCCACGCAATCCATATGCTTACATTTTATACATTTTTCATCAACTACATATGTCATTTTATTCCTGGATTTTATCTAGAGCTCTTTTTCTAGCATTTCCAGAGTTAACATCTGAAATATAAAGCAATCCTGCAAGCCTCCTTATAAGATTTGACTCAAAATCATGAATTTTTCCATCCGACAAGACAATCTCCCATAAAGCTTCTATTAGTAAAAGTTTCTTTTTGTCGTCAAAATTTTTATTAATAAAAGATGTGTAATGATGAAGTGATTTAGAATTATTTTTATTTTTTACTGAAATATCTAACACTAGATCAACTTCCTTTGGATTTTCATCAAAAATTTCAACTAAACTTGATTTAATTTTGTTTAATTCATTATCATCAATTTGACCATCAGTGTATGCTGCTTCAATCATAAGTCCGGAAAGTAATTCAAGATTTTTAGTGTCTTCGTCCTCTTTTCCAGTATTTTTGTTATTTAAAATATTTTTTAATAAATTAATCAATTTTTTTCCTTATTAATTAGCATTAAAGAAGTTTTTCTAAAACTGCAAAGGGAGAATTTGGATCCTTTTCATTTTTGTTTTTAATTATTTTTTTATTTATTGTTGTATTTTTTTTAACAGTTTTCTTTCTTATTTTCTTATAGTCACTTAGGTAATATAATTTTTTTTCATCAGTCATAGTTAAATATTTATAACCACAGAATAGCATTATGTCCTTTAACTGATCACTATTACAACCAATAGGATTCATTAATTCAGAAGTTTCTAAGAAAGGTCCTTTTTTAAATTTCTGTCTTGCCAAGAAAAAAATTTTTTCAAACATATCTATCCTAAATGAAAAGTTATTAATATTTATATATCCAATCGATTGCCAATAATTGTCCGGCATTTTTATTGAAGATGTAAATGACACTCTTCCATTTAGTGGCAGTGGTAAAAAATCATCAATGTCGTTTACATAAAAAGTTTTCCATAAAATTGAAGAAAATTCTAAAGGTTTTTTTTTTTAATAAATTTGGCATAAAAAAGTATTTTGCTCCTATTCTAATTCCTAATTTAGAAAGCTGAAGTCTGCTTTCTTGTGATATGGTTTTTAAGATATCTTTAAATTTTTCAATTGGATAATTTCCAAAACTTTCAAAACAATTAAAAACTATTGCTCTAACTTCTGAATTAATCTCATTATCTAAATTTTTATTTAATGGATTTAACGTATCACTTATTTCATTATCCAACCATTTTTGAAGTTTAGCAGAAATCAACAATTTATTCTCTGAAGTTAGATATTCAGAGTTGAGCGCGTCAGCAATAGGTTTGTATATTGATTTACCCTTCTTTAATTTACCAATTGCTTCTTCTCCCCAATATATAAAGGTATCATCTTTGATCTTAGTCTTGTAAATGTCACCAAGATTAATGGAATCTAGTGGGGCATTCAAAAATTTTTCTACTTTTTCATCAATCATATTTCTTACAGATTTTTTTATATTACTAATAGAAAAAAGAGATTGTGAAAATATATTTTTATTTTCGGAGAGATCAAACCCTTTTATTCTACCATATTTATTACTTTCTAGAAATATTTCATTGTTATTTTTTATAATAATATCTTTAATATTTTGATATTTTTGTTGACCCATAAAAAATTTAGAAGAATAATCAATAAATCTTTTTGTAAGACTATTATGTAGTTGGTCAGAAAGTTCATTTTCAATTTGTTTCGTTTTTTCCTTCCAATAATTGGTGTTTTTAAGCCAATCCTGGTTGTTTGATATATATGTCCAGGTTCTAATTTGAGAGATTTTAATTGTAAGCTCAGGAATCCCTCCTTCAAATTTATTAATTCTGCTAACTTTGCTATCTATCCAATCTTCAGGAATTTTTAGATTATTTTTCAATAAAACAAGATAAATTTCTTTCAAAAGTAGTAAATAATTATCATTAAATAGTTTTTCAAAATCTGGAATTTTGCATACATCCCATAATAACTTAATATTTCTCTTTGATTCTAAAAATTTTTTTATTTCATTATCATTAATTAAATTACGTAAATTTATTTCATCTAAAGCGTTTTTTTTATGAATTAGATAATTGTGTATGGGGTATTTTTTTAAAGAAGATAACAATGTTTCAATTGAATTAAAATCAAGCTCACTACTCCTCCAATAAATTTTTTGAATATTGTCAAAGTTATGATTTTCAATTTGTTGTATAACTAATGGCTCTAAATTTCCTGCCTCTTTAGTGTAACTAAATGTACCATCTTGTTTGTATCTTCCAGCTCTACCTGCTATTTGACCTAATTCATTTGGTGCAAGATTTCGATTATATCTTCCATCAAATTTTTCTAAGGATGAAAAACTTACATGGTTTATGTTAAGATTTAAACCCATACCAATAGCATCAGTTGCTACAAGATAGTCAACATTTTTATTTTCATATACTTCTACTTGTGCATTTCTTGTTCTTGGACTTAGTGATCCCAAAACAACGGCAGCGCCTCCTTTGTGAGTTCTGATATTTTCAGCAATTTCGTAAACTTTGTTAATATTGAAAGCAATAATTGCTGACCTAGGTTCAAGTTTTGAAAAATTTTGTTTTCTAAGAAATGTAAGTTGAGAAAATCTATTTTTTTTTTCAACTATAATATTTGGATAGATTTTTCTTAATATATTTTCAATGTTTAATGATCCCAAAAAAATAGTCTGGAAATTACCTCTTAAATTCAAAATTCTATCTGTAAAAATATGCCCTCTTTCATAATCGGCTGCTAGTTGAACTTCGTCGATAATTACACAATCAACTGAAATATCATTTGGCATTGACTCTACTGTACAAAAAAAATATCTTGCTTCTTTAGGGTGAATTTTTTCTTCACCAGTTATTAATGCTATATTACTTAGTCCAATTTTTTTTACTGCTTTATCGTAGTTCTCTCTTGCAAGTAATCTTAAGGGAAATCCAAAAATTCCGGACGAAAAAGAGAATAATTTTTCAAATGCTGTGAAAGTTTTACCTGTATTAGTTGGCCCAAGTATAGCTAATAAATTTTCATCTTTATTGGACATTAAATTATGCAGCTTCTGAAATTATTTCGTTTAAAACATAGTTTAAAATTCCTCCGGCTTTATAGTATTCAAGTTCTTTTTTAGTATCAATTCTACATTTTAATTTAATGTTTTTACTTTTTTTAGAAATAATTTCGCAATTAAGATATGCGCCTTGTTTTAATTCAGATAAACCAAATATTGATATACGTTCTTTCCCTTCAATATTGAGGTTTGTTTTATTTTCATTATTAATAAATTCAAGAGGTAAAACCCCCATTCCAATCAAATTAGATCTATGAATTCTTTCAAAACTCTCAGCAATTACTGCTCTAACACCTAAAAGTCTTGTTCCTTTGGCGGCCCAATCTCTAGACGAACCTGTGCCATATTCTTTTCCGGCTATTATAACTGTATCAATATTACTATTTATGTACTCTTGTGCAGCATCATAGATGGACATTTGTTTATTTGAGATAAAAGATTTGGTATATCCTCCTTCTACAGTATCTAAAATCATGTTTTTGATTCTTATGTTTGCAAAAGTTCCTCTCATCATAATTTCATGATTGCCACGTCTTGATCCATAGGAATTGAAATTTCTAGAATTTATTTGTCTGTTAGTTAAATAAATTCCAGCTGGACTGCTTTCTTTAATACTTCCAGCAGGAGATATATGATCTGTTGTCACACTATCACCTAATAAAGCTAATATTCTTGCATCTTTTACATCTTTTAATTCAAATTTATTTTGTGTACTAAAAAAAGGTGGGTGCTTTATGTATGTGCTAGTATCATTCCAATTATATGTAGTATTTTTAGAATTTTTTATAGATTTCCAATTATCATCACCTTCATAGATTTCTTTGTACCTTTCTTTAAACATCTCTGGAGTTAAACACGAATTAATTGTTTGGTTGATTTCTTTATTTGATGGCCATAAATCTTTTAAAAATATCTCATGGCCAGATTTAGATTTGCCTATAGGGTCGGTTGAAAGATTAATATTAATATTGCCTGCAATAGCATATGCAACTACTAAAGGAGGAGAGGCAAGAAAATTTGCTTTTACCTCTTGATGAACTCTTCCTTCGAAATTTCTATTTCCAGATAAAACTGAACAAACAGTTAAATTGTTTTTTTTAATTTCGTGAGATATCCATTCATCTAATGGACCAGAATTACCAATACAAGTTGTACATCCATAACCAACAGTATTAAACCCAAGAATTTCAAGATATTTTGTCAACCCAGCTTTGTTAAGATAATCGCTAACAACCTTACTTCCTGGTGCTAAACTTGTCTTAACCCAGGGTTTAATCTCTAGACCTAAATCAATTGCCTTTTTAGCGACTAACCCAGCTGCAATCATTACGTTAGGGTTAGATGTATTTGTACAACTGGTAATTGCAGCTATTACAATATCACCTGTATTTAACATATTGTTATTAATACTCTTAATATTGTCCATCTTACTAAACTCATTTGGTACTTCTTTTAAAAGAATTTTATCTTGAGGTCTTTTTGGTCCAGCGAGAGTTGGCTCTATTGTATCTAAATCTAATAATATTTTATCAGAATAATCGGGAGCATAGTTTTCATCTACCCAGAGATTTTGTTTTTGTGAATATTCTTTAACAATATTAAGGTGGTCATTTTCCTTACCAGTTAACTTGAGGTAGTTTATGGTTTCTTCATCTGTTGGAAAAAATCCACAAGTTGCACCGTACTCTGGGGCCATATTAGAAATTGTTGCTCTATCAGCTAATGATAAATTTTTCAGACCTCCACCAAAGAATTCTACAAATTTTCCAACAACACCTTTGTCTCTAAGAATTTTTGTAATTGATAAAACCAAATCAGTTGCAGTAATTCCTTCATTCAGTGATCCTTTAAGCTCAAAACCAATAACTTCTGGAATGTTCATCGAAATAGCCTGTCCTAACATCGCTGCTTCAGCTTCTATTCCTCCAACTCCCCACCCTAATACAGAAAGTGAATTAACCATTGTTGTATGACTATCTGTTCCAACAACTGAATCTGGGAATAGATAACTTTGATTACCAATTTCCTTCAACCACACAGTCTTAGCTATGTTTTCAAGATTTACCTGATGACAAATACCAGCACCTGGAGGAACAAGATAGAAATTATCGAAAGAACTTTGACCCCATTTTAGAAATTCGTATCTTTCTTTATTTCTGTCAAATTCTTTTCTAACGTTTTCTTTCAAAGCATTATTATCCTTATATTTATCTACCATAATGGAGTGGTCTATAACGAGATCTACTCTGGATAATGGATTTATTTTTTTTGGTTCAATTCCTCTTGATTTTAAAGCATTTCGCATTGCAGCAAGATCGGCAACAGCTGGCACACCTGTAAAATCTTGCATTAAAACACGTGTTGGAAAAAAAGCTATCTCAATTTTTTCATCTTTTTTATCATTTTGTTTTAAAGAGTTAAAAACTCTGGAAATCATATCTTTACTAATATTCTCACCATCTTCGTTTCTAAGAAGATTTTCAATTATTATTTTTATAGAAATTGGTGTTTTGTTTAAATCTAAATCAAAATATTCAGCTGCTTTATTTAAATCAAAATATTTAAATTTTTGATTATTTATTTCTATTATTCTTTCTGAATTAAAAGAGTTTATATTTTTCATGATAAAATTGATTAATAATTATAATATTTAAATAGTATGAAGATAAATTTTTGTATAGCAAAATGTTTATTTATTATATGTTTTCTGCCAAAAAATATGAGGTTGAGTTATAAATTTATTTTTTAATATTAAATTTTCTAAAGAAATAACAATTTAAATTTAAAAGAAGAATATTTTTTATATATTGGTATATTGTTGACTTTAACCGTAAGTTTTGGGAATAAATACGCAGCCTTTTATAATTATCATTAATTTGGTAATGGAGGGAGGTTCCTCCGGGGTAACAAAATACAAGGAGTATTTTATGGCTAAGAAGAAAAAGAAAGCTGCTCCAA
>MDTB01092468.1_pt1 | contig 10105 bp, 9 predicted proteins | sample 811161 | NCBI WGS metagenome assembly MDTB01 (sample SAMN05326650, study PRJNA326480) | marine metagenome | isolation source: seawater | place: Mediterranean Sea | collected 2009
ATTCTTCTCATAATACGACCATTATTTCCTTGTAGAAAATTCATTGAATATAGGTCTTTGATGGGTTCTTGGACACTATCTGTTTTACCTTTGCATTTATATTCACAACTTTCCATATAATCACAAATTTCACTATAGGGTCTATCACCTATTTTATAATTGATTTCTTTTTCATTGGTAGATAGTTTCAACATGATATCTTGATTCGCAGCAATAGATAACAATTTTTGTTCAGTAAAACTGCTTTGACCGATATTTAAAAGGCAATCGACAGATGTTTCTTTCATGAGTCGGGTAACACGACCAATTGTTTTCGCCTTATTTTTAGCTAAACGATAAATATATATATCTACTGCTTCTTCTTGGACATTGTTGTTTAAAACAGTTCCATGCATGTAGATTTCAACATTGCGTTCTTCAAAAGGCAATAAACAGTGACTTAAATTTCGAACACCACGACCAAAAATTTGTTCTAAACGATTGGTATTATACCATGGTTCTAAAGTATGAATTTGTCGAATACATTTAAAATCCAATCCTTCTGATCCTGCCTTCGATATTAATACGACCTTTACCTTTTCGCCATTTTTATTATCAGGATTGGTAATTGTTCTAATATCTGCTGCATTTTGAGGCGAATATGCCTTATCACCAGTAATCATTGCATATTTGGCATGAGAAAACGGTTTCGAACCAATTTCACTTTTAGGTAACATCGTCAGGGCATCTAATGGTTCTACAGGCGGTTTTTCAAACAATGATTTTGTATTATTTGATGATCCATAACGTACAAAACCCATTTCTTCCAATGCTAATGCCATGGGAACAACCCCGCCATCAATATATTGCGAATAAATCAAAACAATACCTTTCGATTTCTTAATAATTTCACAAATACGCGCTATTTTTGCACTATAGTTGGAAATTTCCGAAGAATGGAATATTTTGCCATATTTTTTCTCAATTTCGGGTTTGTATGAAAAATTATATTTTCTTGGAATATTTTGGTTGGATTCATCAATATAGTTCATGACAGATTTCATTCCTCTTTTTCCTACCATAGTAGCTCTTGGATCCGATACAGGTTCCCCATCGTCTATGTTTTCTTCTAATTTACCTTTCACTATTTGATTATCTAAATTAACACTTGGATAGACAATATTCAATGCTTCCAATGGTAACTGTAATCTTCGAAAACCAAAACGATCCATTTCGTCAAATTCCATTGTTTTTTCAATTTCATTTTTCATGGTTCGAATAATTAATTCATAAGCCTTTTCTTGATAACTTCCAATGTTCGTGACATAAATAGGAAAATGCGTTAAAGGTTCTTGGATACGTTTTCCATTCAATTGCAATGTAGGCAATTTGATTTGTTTTATATCATTTCCAGAAAGAGTTTGTCCAATTTTAGTCAAATTTCCAGCAACATCCGTTGAATCGTAAAAAGTATGTTGAGGAGCAAACACATCGGGATAAATACGATAAGGAAAAGTATATGGATTTTCGCCTCGCACATACGAAACATAACCAATTAATTTTCGATGCAATAATTCTTCACCACTTTCTTCCAAAATATTTCCATCATTGTCTTTTTTACCTTCTTTGAACGTACCATCACTATTAAACACCTCACTTGTTTTAATTAAACCACGTTTATCATTCGCATTCATTAAATTGGTCAACCAAATAATTTCAGTATGAGAATTGTACATAGGAGTTGCCGACAACAATAACAAACGCATATTATTGGAATGTTTGGAAAGATCCATTAATAATTTCCCAGTTTTGTCGTCTTTGTTGTCCTCAGTTAAACGAATATTATGAACTTCATCAATAATAATCAAACGATTATTAAAAAACTTTTTCATATTTTGAATTTCCAATTTTCGTTTGTCTTCAAACGTCAAATTCACATCGGCAACGGATATTTTTTTTCGAATAAAATTTGCCAATTCCACATATCCCATAAACACATAATATTGGTTAATAATGGTTTTTACTTGACTTATAATTTTTTCACGTGAAATACCCTTAATATTGGTGGGATTAATTTCTTCAATAAATGCATTACCAACACAAGAATCTATATTCCAAACACCATCCACTTCGCGTAATTTTCGTTCATCAAATAACTGCAATTTATAATTCGCTTGTACATTTGGTGCAGCCACAACAATAATACGCTGTTTAATACCGACTTGTTTCATATAGGACCTCATTTCTTCTGCAATACCTATCGAACTACATGTTTTACCACTTCCTAAACCATGATAAAGCAAAAGACTATTATAGGGAGTTTGAAATGACAAAAAATTTTTCACAAACAATTGGTGAGGCAATAGTTCAAAAGAAGATTTGCACATTTTATTAGCAAATTCTTTAATATTTCGTAATTTACCATCATATTGCGTATCTGCAAATTCTTGATGACTAGCAATTTTATGAGCAAAATTCGGGTCATTTAAAGTTGGGTATAAAAAAGAAGGTCCTTTACTTCTTTTTTCTTCGGCATATTCAATTTGTTCTTTTTTTCTTAAAAATTCATTGGAATTTTTAGGTATGTTACTCAAAATATCGCTAATAAAAGGCACATCTTTATTTTCACGTATGAATAAAGTATTGGATGTATTATTTTCTTTTTCAGATTTACTTTCCATAATAAATATGCGTATATACACTACACGTATATTTCGATTTGTTCATTTTAACAATTAAAGATTTTCAATAGTCGTTTTTTGACCATGACATTCGCGACATAATGCCACTAAATTATCCACATGATTGCTTCCTCCATATTCTAAACGAACTACATGATCGACCTCAAACCATGCATTCAATTGGTCGTTACAACCATTACATTTCCAATTTTGTCTAGAGGCCACAAACTTCTTTTTTGTTTCACTTACGGAACGTTTCGTACCTTTTTTTCCCGACTTCATCATTACATTTTGAGCGCGCGTTTGAGCATTTGGAACATGAACAACTGGATGATTTTCACTTCCTCCAAAAGATTGTTTTGAAGTAAAGTCCAAGATAGGCGAAATCATAGAAGATGTATTTTTATCAATTGGCATGTATTTCAAATATTCATTGGATGTGCGAATAATATTTTCGGCATTGGCGGGGGTTTTCTTTAATAAAATATAAACAATGAATGCACCTATGACAACACCACCCATTTTAAAATATTTTTTATACATCATTATATTTTTTGTATATTTACCATCAGTATAAATATGAAACAATACAGCTCCAGTAATTAATAATAACCACAATTCAATACGCATAGTTAGTTATATTATGGTTATAAAAAATTTTTCATAGTTTCGATTTCACTTTTTTGTGTGTAAATAATATCTTTCGCTAATCGATATATATTTTCGTTTTCTAAATATTTCTCATTATTTAATAATTGATAAGTAGTAGTTAATGCCGTAGAATGATGTCCAATCATTCGTCTTAACCAATTATCGCTAGTTACAAACAATTGACTTCGTAACAAAAACCCGGATAAAATAGATAAACATAGTCCACATAGAAAAATTGTTTTATTGAAATGCCCCATAGATAAATAATGCACAATTTGATGACTCCATATCATATTAGATGCCATTAATAAACCTCCATATACAAGTGTTAATGATACATACAAATCAGAAAATGAATACGCAAGTATATTCATGGGATTAAACAAAACCCCCACAATAAACATAACAATAAATAAAATAATTTGATCTTTTACACTATTCATTATATAAACGCTATATTTTTTTGCTAATAATTATATAAATAAACGATCAAAATAATACATAATATTGTAAAACCGCCTATGATATATTCTTTTTTAATATTGATTTGTTCTGACATTTTCACTTGTTTTGGTTTATAATTTGAAAAATATTCATCTAATTCTTCAAATAAAGTCAATTCTTCCTTATCTAACATTTTGTTGATTTTATTATGAATAAAATGAACCCATCGAATAAATGAATCGCGATTATCTAAATAAGGAGACACAGGAAAACGGTCCAAGAGTTTGCTAAATTCATCACCAATTTTACTATTTGGAATAAATAAAGGAAGATTTTGTATCAAATCATAATATTTTCGTTTTGTAACAGAATTTGGCATAACAGGATAAGTATGAGCTACTGTATGCAAAAAAAACCAATAATGCGGACCCCATACTTCCGGATTAAATTTTTCATGTTCTAATATTGAAAATTCATCTGGTAAATATGTATTTTTTAAATGACTTATATATTCTTGATCCATTATTTGAATAACGAAAGTATATAAACACACCACAATATAATAAAATAGATATTCCGTAAATGCAAAATGAAAACTATTGTAATAATTGCGGGAAGAACGGTCATGTATATCACCAATGCAAATTGCCTATAACCAGTATCGGAATCGTCGTTTTTCGAATAAAAGAAAATATTCCCGAGTTTTTAATGATACGTCGTAAAGATACACTAGGACATGTAGATTTTATGCGAGGTAAATATTCATTAAATAACAAAGAATATTTATTGAATATGCTAAATCAAATGACAATAAACGAGAAAGAATCTTTAATAAAAAATGACTTTCCTGTACTGTGGAACAAAGTATGGGGTGGGTCTATAATATCCAATCAATATAAAAGTGAAGAAAGTAATTCGCAAGAAAAATTCAACGCATTAAAAACCGGGGTCATGTTTGACAATACATTAGTCACATTAAAAGAATTAGTAGAAGAAAGTAACAAACAATCATCATGGTTAGAAACAGAATGGGGATTTCCAAAAGGGCGACGTAATCATAAAGAAAGCGATTATGACTGTGCGTTGAGAGAATTTAACGAAGAAACGGGGTACAATGTAAAATATTTACAAAATTTGCAAAATATTATTCCTTATGAAGAAATATTCACAGGATCAAACTATAAATCTTATAAACACAAATATTTTATTATGTATATGTCTTATAACAATAGTTTGTTACAAAATGAATTTGAAAAAACAGAAGTAAGTAAAATGGAATGGAAAAGTTATAATCAATGTATAGAATCAATTCGTCCATATAACAAAGAAAAAAAACGTTTAATAACGAATATACATGAATGTATTACATCAAATGTAATTATTTAATTTGTAAAATAAAAAATCATGAAAAGTGTATATATGTTTTCGCAAAATAATTTCGATGAATCAAAAATCGAAGAGTTAGAACGAGATATATTAACAGAAACATTGAATGAAAATCTTTTAACAAAAAAAAGTTCCAACTTAATTTTCAAAGATGAACTAGGTGATGTTGAATTTGGAAAATGTCCTATTTGTTATGATCCTATCAAATTAATTTGTGTTGAAAACGGTGAAATAAAAGCTAATCCAAATGTAACAACAACACCATGTGGTCATAGTTTTTGTTATAAATGTTTAAATAAACATTTGGAAAAAAAGAGTAAATGTCCAATGTGTCGGGAAAAAATTTTCAACAAAACAAATCTAAAACCCGTTTCTGTATATGAAGGTTGTTATATAATTAATCAAAAAGTAAATCGGCACTTAGCAGGAAGCATTAATTCCATCATAAGCGCTGCTCATAATTTGCAAGACACTAGCATTCTATTAGGATCTATTAAAACTTGTATGTATGATGCATTTCAATCATTTCGACAATTACAAATCGACGTAGATAGTGATGACGAATATGTAGATGATGACAATGTAACGGAAGTATAAAATATCATTTTTATATATACTTTATAAAAATGAATAAAACAACAAATGATAGTTTTTATAATAATTTTTTCAAAACTGATTCGATTGGAAATGAAACAAGACAACTATTTATCAAATATTTAGTAGCAACTGTCATAGTAGCAATATGTGGTTTTACTTTATTAAATATATTGATACACCCAGGTACTGCAGAATACAGTGTCCAAAAATATTTTTTCCTTTATACACTCCCATTCATATTAGTGATGGCATTAATATTGAATTTAAATAAAAATATAAAAGCCGGAAAATTAATATTAAAATTAATAGGCATTGTCGGATTGTTTATATTTGGTGTATATTTTTATGCCACCTCTGAAAATAGTTTGAACATAGCTTCTATGTCAAATAACATTTTGTTCTGGATAATTAGTTTGTTAGGTTTAGTCATATTGTATGGTGCATTAGTGAAATATATGGAAAAACTAAAGGGATGGTATGGATTTTTAGCCCAATTAATTTTTTACATTCCATGTGTTTTATATGATGTTTGGGAATATTTCATACAACAAGTCAATTTGACACCTTATTCTATTTATTTATTGATTTTCATTGAAATTATTCTTATTGTTATTTATGCTTTTTTACCCGATATATCATATCAATTTTCAGGAGAAGAAAATAGTATTTTACTAGTTGATGATGTGAAGTTTTTAAATGAAAAACATATTGTTGCAAACAGCGAAACGCTGAAAATATCAAAAAATCCAAATAATCCTATTTTGTCAGACGACAAGTTTTACAGAAATTATTGCATTTCTATGTGGGTATTTATCAATCCCCATAGTTATTCACAATCACCATATAATGTGGAAACGGAAATCATGTCTTATGGATTTACAGATAGTGAAGGAATACAACATGTAAAACCTATGTTGCGATATTATGGGGGTGGAGGTGGAGACGATCAATTAATCGAACGTAACAAATATGTTTTTTATTTTGTTAGATATCCACCGGTAAATCAATATACAAGCGATGAACATACTTTTTATGATGTAACTCTTGAAAATCAAAAATGGAATCAAATCGTCTTAAACTATAATCGCAACAAAGTTGAATTATATATTAATGGTAATTTAGAAAGAACATTTTCCATGGCAAAAAATATGCCAACATACAATGATTTAGATACAATCACTGTTGGTGAAGACAATGGTTTAGATGGTGGTATATGTAATGTGGTTTATTACAAACATCCTTTGAGTCCAGAACAAATTGCATTATCCTATAATACAATGGCAACATCCAATTTACCTATTCCAAGAAAAAAAAAACAATAATTAAGAAAGTTTTTATACAATAATATATTATAAGAATGAATTGGACAGTAATTGTTTTAGCTATTATTATTATTATTTTAATCTATCTTCTTTACTCATTTTTTATTAACAAATCTTCAGTTATTAGTAAATCAGCTAATTTAAAGGAAGGTGGTAATGACCCAATCACTACAATTAACAGTGGTCAATCAACTCGCTATACGTATGGTATTTGGGTTTATGTAAATACATGGGATTCTACTCGTGAAAAAACCATTTTCTCAAGAAAGGATAACATTCGTCTTTATTTAGCAGCTAACGAACCTTCTTTATATTGTTCGATTACATGCATGTCAAAGGATGGATCTTCTTTAGTCGATCAAAATATATTGATTACAGATAATTTCGGCATACAAAAATGGGTATATGTAGTCATTAGTTCGGATAATACAATCATAGATACATATCTTGACGGAAAATTAGTTAATTCTACCAAACTAGAAACATCACCTAATCAACCAGGACCAGCAAAAACAGCACCCATTGTTTATGGACAAGGTTGGGATTGTTATGTAGCTGGATTCCAAAATTGGAATAAACCCATAGGTCCCCAAGAGGTATGGGATAATTATATGGCAGGCAATTCAAATGCAATGTCACAATTCTTTGGCAGTTATAGTTTTACATTTGGGGTAAATAAAGATAATGTACAACAATCATCATATACAGTGGACCTATAAATGAATTACACGATGAAAAAAAGATATTGTAAATATATATTAATATATATTTATAAACATGAATGTTCCAACAGCAGAACCTGTATCCACAAATAGTAAAATACCTACCGCCGTTGCCAATACTGTTGATAATGTAACCAATACCGCATCTTCCGTTGCTTCTAGTGTATCCGAAAATGTAAATAATGCTTCTGATTATGTGAAAGATTCTATTTCTAGTTTTGGCGATTCTGATTTAGTAGGTTCTTCTACCAGTTTTTTACAATCCAATACTCTAATTGCAAAATTCGCCTTTCTTATTTTAGTTTTAATCGGTTTTATGATATTATTAAATTTAGGAGTTAAAATTATTGGATATTTTACACAACCAAGTGGCGATCCCAAATTAGTAAATGGTACTATGAATGCCGCAAATGAAGTTGTTATACCTCAAGATCCAAAAAATTCACAATCTATACCCATTTTAAGATCTAATAATCAAAACAAGGGTATGGAATTTTCTTGGTCATTATGGATGTACATTAATGATACATCCAAGAGTCCCAAATTTTCCCATGTATTTAACAAAGGAAATGCCACATATGATACTAACGGTATTGCCACTGTAAATAATGGTCCAGGTTTGTACATTGAAAATGAAAACAATAACTTGATTGTCGTGATGAATACAGTTGATGTCAATAATCCTGTTGAAGTATTGGTGGTCAAAGACATTCCTCTAAGAAAATGGTTTCACTGTGTTATTCGTATTGAAAATACAGATTTAGATGTATATATTAATGGAACTATAGTAGCCAGGTCACAAATGCAAGACGTACCCAAACAAAATTATGAAAATGTAAATATTTGTAAAAACGGTGGATTTAACGGTAATATAGCCGATCTGCAATATTTTGACAAAGCCATTAGTATTTTCCAAATTAACAATATCGTAGCATGGGGTAGAAATACAAGTTCGGCAAATGAAAATGCTTCGGGTGATGCAACTGGATTCCCATATTATTTATCAAACTTGTGGTATTCTAGTAACTATTAAATAATATATATTTTGCTATATTATATAATGTCCAATTTTTCTTTAACATGTACTAATCAACGAAAACAAAGATCACAATTCTTTTTTTTCGAAGGTGGTGCAAAATCGCGTTTTACACCATTATGTCCTTATGTAAAAGACAGCTCCGGAAATTTACTATATACACCTAGAGATTTAGATATGCGACGAAAAGCCGAAATTCTAAAATATATTAAACCACAGAATGGAAATGTAAGTAAAAACAAGTATGCACAATTAGCAAATGCGACAAAAAAAAATAAAGTAATATGTCCAAATGATAATACACCAAAACCGACTTCTTCATCTGATGTTCCTGGAAAAATTATTAATTTACATGAAGATCCAAATGTTCCACTATATAATTATTTTCCTCTTACAGAACAATTTAAATTTCAAAATATCAAATATGATAGTTTTAAAAGATTGTTTGATACCTTTACTAATAATAATGTAGTTACACCAAATGGATTGTACCAAACTTTGACAAATATTATTATATTAAATCCAAATACTAATAGATTTTTATTTAATTTTACTATTCCTATTTCTTTAGATTATACTGCTATATATAAAAATGATAATTTTGTAACACAAGAAGGACAATTTCAGGGAGTTGATTCTTCTGGTAACATTGTACCTATATCTTCCGGGATTGATTACAAAGTTACTAATGTCAATTTATCTATAATTAGTGCTACTATGGAAATTAAATATAGTGATTCTATTATTCAAACAATTGATGCAAATTATGTTTCTGATCCTAAATTATATACTGACTTACGTTCTGCATTAGTAACTCAATCAATTGAATTTCACAATACTTCTAATGGTGAAGTAGAATCAACAGTATATTTGGGAAATTTGTATTTTAATAATGTAATATTACAAACAATATCTCAATATGTATATACTATCAATATTAAAGTTAATATAGGATATGCTGAATATTCAAACATTCAATCAGCAACTAGTATTTTACCATATCGAACGAATAGTGAAGGGAACAATGTAAATAATTCAAATGCAAAAAATCTTGAAAATGTTAAATATCAAGTTATTTTAAATATAGAAAATAGTAAAATTTATACGAATGATAATAAAAATTGTAGTAGTATAAGTTTTGATAATGATACAGGTGATATTATAAAACCTATTTTTATTCCATTTCAACTAACTTCTCAACCAATCAACTAATAAAAACTCTTTTATACCTTTGAACATTTCAAATGCCGATATTTCCAGTATAAGCAAAATCTTTTAATTTTAAGC
>MDTB01135452.1_pt1 | contig 10105 bp, 11 predicted proteins | sample 811161 | NCBI WGS metagenome assembly MDTB01 (sample SAMN05326650, study PRJNA326480) | marine metagenome | isolation source: seawater | place: Mediterranean Sea | collected 2009
AAAGAAATGAAAATTATCCACAATTGACTGATCATTATTTCACAGGAGATTATCCTGTTAAACCAATAGATGAATTAGGCGATAGTAAAATAACTCAATTATCTTTATTAAGCACTGCATATAATAATTGATTTATGAAGAAAGTAAGTTTTACAGAAATGAAGAATGGAACAAGGGAGGATTATCTATTTCTTGATAAAAACGAAAAAAATTTTGCAAGTAAAACTGCAGATAGAATATTAGAATTCATGTCTGGACTTACTGAAACTTTAGAGGGCTACCAAGTATCAAGATTAGAACATTCACTTCAGAGCGCAACAAGAGCTTATAGAAATAATGAAAGTGATGAAATAATTGTTGCTGCTTTATTACACGATATTGGCGACGAGCTTGCTCCAATGAATCATTCAGAATATGCTGCTGCTGTGCTTAAACCGTATGTGTCAAAAAAAACTCATTGGATTATAGAGAAACATGGAGAATTTCAACTTTATTACTACGCTCATCATTTAGGTGGAAATAAAAATAAAAGAGACGAGTATAAAAGTCACGAATATTATCAAGACACTATAGATTTTTGTGAAAAATATGATCAAAACTCATTTGATCCAAATTATAAATCATTGCCATTGGATTTTTTTAAACCCATAGTAAAAAAAATTTTTTCAAGGAAACCTTATTCTTTGCTGTAAAATTTTATAAGCTTATCCTAACTATGATTATTTCTAAAGAACACATAATTCAATACTTTAAATCTGGAATAAAAGACAAAAAAAATTTTAAGATTGGTATTGAGCATGAGAAATTTTTATTTGATAGTAAAAACAATAGAAGAATCGATTACTCAAAAGTAAAAGAAATGTTTTCTGCTTTAAATGAATTTGGCTGGAAACCAATTAAAGAAAATGGAAACATTGTTGGTTTAAACAAAGGTGGTAAAAATATTACTCTTGAACCAGGAAACCAAATTGAGTTATCTGGAGAGAAACTTAACAATATTCATGAGGCATGCTCAGAGTCCTATGATTATTTGTTTGAACTTAAACAAGTTACTAAAAAACTTGATATAAATATTGTAAGTACAGGTTTTGATCCAATTTCAAAACTTGATGAAATTCCTAATAATCCAAAACAAAGATATAAACTAATGACAAAAGATATGCCATTGGGTGGAAAATTAAGTCTAGATATGATGTATAGAACTTGTGGAACTCAATTGAATATTGACTATTCTTCAGAAGAAGATTTTTTCAAAAAATTTAAGATAGTAAATTCGATAGTTCCAATTTCTATTGCTTTATTTGCAAATTCCTCAATTGTTGAGAGAAAAAAGAGTAATTACTTATCTTACAGATCTAAAGTATGGCAAAGTACCTCTCGTGGAGGGCTTCCAAAATTATTTTTTGAAAATTTAAATTTTGAAAAATATGCTGACTTTATAATTAATTTTCCAATTTTATTTTTGTTAGAAAAACAAAATTATATTTCAGGAAATAAATATACTTTTAAAGATTTTATGAACGGAAAGATAGATGAGATAGAAAATCGTCTTCCAACTGAAAATGATTTATCCCTTCACTTAAGTACTATATTTACCGAAAATAGATTGAAGAAATATATTGAATTAAGATCTATGGACACTTGCGGCTGGGATTGTCTTTGTGCAGGACCTGCCTTTTTTGTTGGTATGTTATACGGAAATTTAGAGGAGGTTTACAGTCTAATCTCCACGTGGGATAAAGATAAGATAATTAATGCTTATCTAGATGCTCCTCGAAAAGGTTTTAATACTCAATTGATGGGTAAAGACCTTTTTTACTGGGCATCAACTTTATTAAAAATTGCAAATGAGGGATTGGGTAGCAGAGATATACTAAACAAAAGTGAAAAAAATGAAACTTTGTTTTTAAATCACTTACAAAAAGTTATTGATAATAGAACCACAAATGCAGATCATATGATCAGTAAATTTTTTAAAAATGAAGATTTAAAAGATTTATATGACAAATAAAATAGTTGCTATACAAGGAAATCACCCTTCAAAACTTAATCCAAGGACAGATACAACTGTTTTTTTAGCCAACGAAATTCAAAGTAAGAATTACAAAATTTTTTATTATGATCCAAAAGATTTATCAATTATTAATTCAAAAGTCATCGCAAAAGGTTTTTTTATTAACTTTAATTATCATAATAAGAAGTTTTATAAAATCTTAAGTAAACAAAATTTAAATCTTACAAAATGTAAATATATTTTAATCAGACAAGATCCTCCTTTTAATATGGAGTATATCTCTACAACTTTTATACTTGAGACAATCAAAAATAAGGTAAAAATTATTAACAATCCTTCTTCAATCAGGAATATTTCTGAAAAACTTTATTCAAATAAATATCAAAAATTTATGCCAAGCACGATTTTTACCCAGAATATTAATGAGATTAAAAACTTTTTTAAAAAAAATAAGTACGTAATTTTAAAACCTATTCATAGTTTTGGTGGAAATGATATTCATTTACTTAATAAATTCAAATTAAACTTTATAAAAAGATTTATTAAAAAACATGATCATATTATTTGTCAAAAATATTTATCTAAAATAAATAAGGGAGATAAAAGAGTATTTTTAATAAACGGTAAAGTATGTGGTGTAATATCAAGAGTACCAAAAAAAAATTCTTACCTGAGTAATATGAGCAAAGGTGCTATAGCAAAAAATTCTACACTAACAAAATTAGAAAAAAAAGTATCAAAAATAATTGCGAAGGATTTAAAAAAACAAAAAATTTATTTTGCCGGAATTGATTTTATCGATCAAAAACTAAACGGGGATATAAATGTTACTTCTCCTACTGGATTAAAAACTTTATTTGATATTTCAAAAATTAATCTTGCCAAGACTTTTTGGAAAGATTTAAAAGCGTGAAAGATTTAACAGATCAACAAAAAGGATCTTTACTTGCTTTTGTAGCTGTAATGTTTATTACACCTGATTCTTTATTCATCAGACTTTCTAATATTGATACTTGGGGTCTTGTTTTTTATAGAGGAATAATCCCATTCATAACTGTTTTTTTTGGAATGTTAATAATTTATAAATTAAATTTTTTTAAAATACTTTTTACAAGTGGTTATCATGGTATCATTTATATAGCCACCTTCAGTGTTACTAATATTACTTTTGTAGTTTCTATTCAAAATACCAATGTAGCGAATACACTTGTAATGATAGCTACTGCACCCATGCTATCGGCTATATTGGGTACAATTTTTTTAAAAGAACCTCCTGATAAAAAAACATGGATTTCAATTATTATTACTTTTGCAGCTATAATTTATATTTTCTACGACTCTCTTAAAATTGGAAACTTTTACGGAGATATTTTGGGATTTATAACTGCTATAGGTCTTGCTGTAGGTGCTATTACAATAAGATCAGCAAAATCAAAAAATCTCGTTCCAGCTGCAGTAATAGGGAAACTTTTTGTAGCCACTTTCGCTTTAATTTTTATTGATAGTTTTGCTCTGGTAGAAAAAGACCTAATTATTGTACCATTAATGTGTATTCTATGTGTTGCTATACCATTTGTTCTAGTAACAATTGCCCCAAGATTCATACCTGCCGCTGAGGTAAATCTTTTCTTTTTATTAGAAACGATTATAGGTCCAATTTGGGTTTGGTTGATTATAAGAGAACAGCCAAGCCTTGAAACATTACAAGGGGGGGCTATTATAATAGTAACTCTTGCGATTCACTCATTTTTAAAATTAAAGAAGTCTTAATTACTTCACAATTAAGTCTTGATTTACCTATAGATGGCGGATAATTAGCGCAATCTTATGTACAAAGTTTTAAAGAATTCTTGGGCATTATTTTTAGGTATGAGCTTTATAATGATGGCTTATGGTTTTCAAGGTTCACTACTCGGAGTAAGAGCTGTGCAGGAGGAGTTCAGTTTGACGGCGACTGGTTTCTTAATGTCTGGTTATTTTGTTGGATATTTTATTGGCGCAGCAACAATTCCAAATATTATTTCAAGGGTTGGTCATATAAGAGTTTTCGCAGCATTTGCATCTTTAGCCTCTTTAATCATATTGGTTCACTCAATTATAATTCATCCACTTATTTGGTTCTTTTTAAGATTGCTAACTGGAATAAGTATGGTTTGTATGTATACAGTTGCAGAGAGTTGGCTCAATGATAGATCAAGTAACAAGAATAGAGGAAGTGTTTTGTCAATTTATATGGTTATACTTTATGGATCAATTGGTATTGGCATGTTTTTGCTAAATTTTAGCACTCCAAAAAATTTTCAACCTTTTATATTGGTGTCAGTAATTACTTCAGCAGCATTAATACCTATTTTATTGACTAAAAAAAAACCACCAACTTTTAAAAAAATAACTCCTATGTCACTAAATGAACTTTATAAATCCTCTCCATTTGGAATAGTCAGTTCTTTTTTTTATGGAACGATTCAATCAGCATTATTTACTTTGCTAGCAGTCTACGCAACATCGATGAATTTTACTATTTTAGAAATTTCGATTGTTACCTTTTTGTTAGCAGTTTCTGGAGCTATTGCGCAATTTCCTGTTGGGAAAATATCTGATATTTATGATAGAAGAAAAGTTATAATTGTATCTACTTTTGGTGCAGCTACTTTTGCAATTATCACAATATTTGTTTCAGGACAAATGTATTTACCTGACGGTTTAGCTACAAGTAAATCTTCGTTTTATATCTTTTTTATTTTATTTTCCTTTTGTAGTTTACCTATGTTCTCATTAATACTTGCTCACACTAATGATTACATTACAAAAGATAAATTTGTTGCAGCGGGTGCAGGGCTTCAATTCACATTTGGTTTAGGTGCTATAAGTGGTCCTTTTATGTGTTCAATATTCATGGATCTTGTTGGTTCTAATGGTTTTTTTATTTTTTTATTTTTCTTTCATTCTTTAATAGGTTTTTTTGGGATTTATAGAATGAGAGTGAGGGAAACTATTGAAAATCCAGACTCTCAATTTGTAGCTATGCCCCCAACAATTACTCCTGCGGGGATAGAATTAAATCCAACTACAGAACCGATAGAGGAGCCAATTAAAGAGGAAAATACAGTGAATTAATTGAGTTTATTTATATGTTTTGACATTTTAAATAAAACTTGCTTTTTGCTCAATTTGTCTGTTCTAATTAAAATCGCATCTTTTACCATAATTAATGGACTATTTTTTCTTTTTTTATCTATTAAAGTTCTTTTCTTGAGTGATTTTTCTACATCTTTTAAGGGGACTTTCTTTTTAATATCCAGCCATCTTCTATAACCTGCAACCTTAATATTGCATTTAAAATAAAAAGCTAAATCATATTTAGGGGTTTTCGCCAATATCTTACTTGCTATATCTCTTCCCTCAACGCAAATCTTTTTATTTTTTTTTTATCAATTTTTTTTGAAAAATATTTATTATTTTTCTAACGTTCTTATTCTTAGCTAAAAGACTAACATGATTGCTAATTTTTTCAGAATGTAAATTTAATTTACATATCTTTCTATATGTAATATTTTCAAATTTTTTTTTTAAAAAATTTATATTATTTTTTGGGTTATATTTAATTATTTGTTTACTAGCGTATCTATACAATAGTCCTGAATTTATTAGTAACAAATCGTATTTTCTAGAAATTAGTTTTGCAGCAGTGCTTTTTCCACTCGCAGACTCCCCGTCACAGGCTATTATTAATTTTTTAAATTTTTTCACTAAACTTTAATAATGTTTGGATATAGTTAATGCAAAAAAATTATGAATTTTATACATTTTAAATAAAATTAATCACTTGTAGGTTGAAACTCAAAATAAGCATTAATAAAAATTAAACATCATAGAATTATTGAAATTATTTCAAATATTTGCTTCTATCTATATATAAAAACATGACTAAAAAAAAAACAAAACAGAAAAATTCAAGAAAAAAACCAGGAATAGTTAAAATTACTAATCTTGCTGCAAAATCTTTTTTGAGTAATGCATTTTCCAATTACAAAAAAAACAAAGAACGTAATAAAATTAAATCTATCAAATTAGAAAAGCTAAGAGAAAAAAATCAAATCCTTAAAGAAAGAAAAGATCTAAAACTTTGGGAAGAGAAACTTATAAAAGAAAATAATAAATTAAGACTTAACGATGAAGAATTAAGATTAAAAGAAAAAGAAATTAAAATTAAAGAAGACTCTCAAAAGTTAGAAGCTACAAGATTATTTAAAAAGGATGAGGAACTAATTTTAATAAGTAAAGAATTGAGGGCTAAAGAAAAAGATCTCAAATCAAGAGAAGAATCTCAAAACAGAAAAGATATTGATTTAAAAGTCCGTGAGGAAGAACAAAGAAACTTTGAACTGAAAGAAAAAAGAAGAAAAGAAAGAGCTCTTAAAATGATTAGAGAGGAAGAGGTTAAACAAAGAGAATTGGAATCTATAAGAATTAAAGAATGGGAAGAAAAATTTGATAGAGAGCAGAAAGCAAAAGAACATAGAGAAAACTTAAGAGAAGAGAGATTAAGACAAAAGGAGTCACAAAAATTACAATCATTTGAAAAAAAAGAAAACTCTATTGATGAAAACTTTTCCTCAAGATTAGAAAAATTTAAAGTGGATGGTACAAAAGAAAACTAATTTACTGTTTAGGAAAATAATCTTTTAAATCACCTTCTCTATATACATCTGCAGTACAACAATGGACACCTCCCCCAAAAGCATAGGCATCTCTTAAGTCAACAGGAATAACTTCCATCCCTAATTTATCAAGTTGTTCAGCTTGATAAATCTCACTTTTTTCAACACAAACTGTTTTTGGGTTTAAAACTAAAACATTCATTGATAACCAAACTGATGAATAACAAAGAGGTGGAGGTTCATTATGTGCTGGTTGTGCACTATCTATTATTTCCCACCCATTATTCTCAAATAATTTTTTTTGTTCTTTTGGGAGTCTTCTTTGAGGATTGTTTATAATAAGTCCTTCTTTAATTGGTGTAAAAGTTGCATCAATATGAATTGGATAAGGATCTCCAGGAAAATTTACTGCATGAATTCTGTGGTTTTCAAAATGCCTTTCAAGCCAATCAATACCTTTTAGATTTGTGGTAAAACCGTGTTGCACAATTAAATCCTTGCCAAATCTAAGAACATCTGCAGCATCAAATAGTGGCTCTTCTTCTGTAGTTACAAAAAATTTTTCTTCTGTCCATTTTAGCCTTCTTTGAATTCCAATCTTATCTGACAAATAATCTTTACGGTAATCAATATCTGTTAATCTTGGCTTTGGAGCAGTTTCATGACGCATATTCTTATCTTGTTCAAAGTATTTTTGAATAAGAGGTCTATAGTTCAAATATTCAAACCATCTACATCTATAACTCATCGTGGCCTCAAGCATTTCGTTACCAACAGTAAGTATTATATCTCTCGCTGGCATACACCCAAACATACTATCAACCTCCCAATCAGGAGTAGAAATTTTTTGATTATGATTAATAGGTACAGGTCGATCAACTTTTATTCCTCTTTTTTCTAACATTGAGGCAAAGTCATTTAATAACTCATTAGCTTTATCAACAGTATCTTTAGCACGAGGTCCATGAGAACCCTTCATTTCTGAATCTTCTGGAACTTTGGCATCTAAAGCTGGTTCTGAAGCTGGAATACAGCAACCATCAGCTTTTCCAACAATTACATGTTTAAGTGGATCCCACTCATTCCAACTATTAACTACTACTTTTTCTTTACTCATTATTGGTGATTAATTTAAAGCTATGTACCTTTTATTCCAACGCATTACCAAACTGTAATAGATTAGAGAAATAAAAAGAAAAAAGCCTCCTATAATTGTATAGGAATCAGGTACTTCATTAATTCCTAAAATTGGCAACCATACCCAAAAAATTCCACCTATTACTTCTGTTAGAGAAAGTAAAGTTAACTCCGCTGCTGGAATAGCTTTGGAGCCAATAGAATATAAAATTAAACCTGAACAAACTAATATTCCATGAAGTGAGAACAGTGCACCATTATAACTTGTTGAAATAAATACTTGATTAGTGCTTAGCAGTACTATTGACGCAAAAATAAAGCAAAAAAAACCCGAAAAAGCAACAGTTGTAAATTTTGGCGTTTCAGTTCTCCACCTTAAAGTAACAGAAAAAACTGAAAATCCGATTGATGATAACATCCCAAAAATGAAACCAATTACAGAATTAGATCCAGAACTTCCAAAAGCCATAATTATTATTCCAACTGTTGCAATAAATATTGAAATCCAAACATTTAACGAAATTTTTTCTTTAAGAAATAAAAAGGCTAGTAGTGCTGTAAAAAAAGGCATTGCTGCAAGACAAAGTAAAGTTATAGCTGCTGAAGTATTAGTAATTGAATAAATAAAACTTATCATTGCAATTCCTAATCCTGTTCCACCAATGATACCTGAGTAACCCATTCTTAGGTAATTTTTATAAAATTTTAATCCCTCTTCGAAATAGAGATAAAGATTTAATAAAATAAAAATTGTTAATCCCCTACCAAATATATATTGCCATGGTACTTGATTAGGATTATCCATATATCTGACAACTAGAGGCCCAAAGGACCATAAAATTCCAGCAAATAAAACTACAGGAACAGCGGCTTTTGGATTTTTTAATTCAAGCATGTGTGGAGATTAGTTCAAAAATTTATAACTACAACAAAAATGAGATAGACGACGCTGAAAGTATTATTTGAATAGTTTGATAAAAATTGATCAATAATTTGATATTTAAATTTTTTTTTCCATTTAAAGTTGTGTTCAATTTGTTTTTAATAAAGTCTTGATTGGTTTTTATTTATTATATAATTAAAAATCAATATGGATTTAGAAGTGCTAAAGATTGCGGCTGACACAGAGAACAATAGAAATATCAAGAAACGAACACATATTTCAAAATTAAAAAATTCTTTATGTGGAGATGAAATGCAAATTGAACTTATCATAAAGAATAAAAAAATTTTAGATTTTGGGTATCAAGGAAAATCCTGTATATACTGCCAAGCATCGGCAAGTTTACTTTCAAAAATTTCTATGAATAATCAAAAAGAAAAAATCAATAATCTTTGTGATGAAGCTGAGTTTTATTTTGATGATAATGTAAAAATTTCTGATAAGAAATGGACTTCATTAAAAAAATTAATCAAAAATAAAAATATAAATAAAAAAGATTGTATATTGTTACCTTTCAAAACCTTAAAAAAGATAGTATCAAGTTAAATTATGAATAATTTTAAGCAATCTTTTTTGGCGGGTTTTTTTTCAATTATTACAATAGGAATTTTAACCTTTTTAACTTATAGAACTGAATTTGGAATATTTTTATTAGCTTCATTTGGATCCTCAATGGTTCTACTTTATGGATATCCTGAAAGTCCCTTTGCTCAACCAAAAAATGTTTTTTTTGGACATCTGGTTACTGCTGTAGTAGGTTTATTTTTTTTATATTTTGTTCCATTACCAATTTTTTTAACCATCCCATTGGCTGTAGGTTTTGGAGTCGGATTAATGATCTTATTAAATATAACTCACCCACCTGCAGGTGGTAACCCGATAATTGTAATTATAGGTAGCGTCTCTTTGGATTATTTAATAAGCCCTGTAATATTAGGGTCTATAATTATTATCATTTTTGCAATTGTTGTTAATAAATTCATATTAAGAAAATCTTACCCAAGTCAAAAATAATTAATTGCTAGATATCTTAAAATGATGTTAGATCGTATTTATAAAACTAAATATAGAGAGAGGAATAAATGAAGATATTATGTATATTATATGATGATCCAAAAGATGGAATGCCAAAATCATATGCACTTTCAGAACTACCAAAGATAGATAAATATCCGGATGGAATGACTTTACCTTCACCAAAAGGAAGAGATTACACTCCAGGGCAGTTACTAGGGTGTGTATCTGGTGAACTTGGATTAAGAAAGTTTTTAGAAAGTAATGGTCATGAATTAGTAGTGACTAACAGTAAAGATGGAGATGGATGTGAAGCTGATAAACATATTGTTGATG
>MDTB01001975.1_pt1 | contig 10104 bp, 15 predicted proteins | sample 811161 | NCBI WGS metagenome assembly MDTB01 (sample SAMN05326650, study PRJNA326480) | marine metagenome | isolation source: seawater | place: Mediterranean Sea | collected 2009
GCGAGAATCATTGGAGGAACTAAATGAAAGACTCAGAGAAGAAGGCTTGGATCAAATTAATACAGGAGCGGGAATCAACACGGGACTCTGTGTTGTCGGGAACTTTGGTAGTTCGAACAGGTTTGATTATAGTGTTCTTGGTGATAGTGTTAACCTTGCTGCAAGGCTAGAATCAAGTTGTAAAGATTACGATACTAGTCTTATTATATCGGAATACAGCATGGTGGACGAATATGATTACAAATTTTTAGATGAAGTTACGGTCAAAGGAAAGTCAGAACCAGTCAAAATCTATACCATTGAAAAATAGTACTTGACTTTTGGTACTTCTTTTGCTATAATTACCTCATATCGAAAAATAAATTTTTCAAGAGACAACAAGGAAAAAACGAAGTGGACAAAGGCATAGAGAAAAACACGGCAGATATCGCAGTACTAGACAGAAGAATGTCTAGTCACGAGGCTATGTGTGAAGAGCGATGGAAAACTTGTTTTAACAGATTTGATGATATGGATTCATCAATAGGTCGCATAGAAACTATATTGATAAGTAGTGCTGGAGCTATAATAATAGGCGGAGCCACACTTATATTTACTATGTGGACAATACATTAGGAGAAGAAATGGAAGCAAAGTATACAAAAAAGGATATTAAAAAATCCCCAAAACAAAAAGGAAAAGCTGTGGAAAAAGCAAATGGCTTATGGTATGTAATGATAAACGGAGAAGAGCATGGCTTTGGAACTGAAGAAGCGGCTTTATATCAATTAGAGAACTGGAATGGATACAAAGAATAAATTAAAAGAACCAAGAGAAGTAACACTTGGAGAAGGTGGAGCAGAAGTTGAAGAAAACGTACTAACAAAGAGAGAAAAAATTCTTCTTGCTAGGAAAAAACAACTTCAGAGAAAAAGAGTAGGAGCTAGACCAATACCACCAGTTTTAAAATGAAGTCTACCCACAAAGAGCGTTTAGCTATTTGTAAAGAATGCCCCTACTATGATAAGTTTTGGAAGGTTTGCAAAGTATGCAAATGTTTTATGCCCCTAAAAACGAAAGTTAAATGGGTCAAGTGTCCAGACGGACGATGGAGTTAAATATGCCATATCATTCAGGTAAAAAGAAAAAGAAAAAAAGAAAAAACGGAATGAAAAAGAGAAGAGGAAAGAAAAGTCATCACTCTTGTTAGTTCCACAACACAGGAGAAACAATGATAGATTATATCAAAGTTAAATGTATCCAGTTTTGGAATATTCTTTCAGGAAAAGATAAAAACTGGGACGGTCAAGTCGACATTAAAGACAAAATAATTGAAGCTAAAGAGAAATCTAAAGGCTAAGCAGGTAATATACCTTCAATTTAAACATTATGAAAGATGAAGGATTTATAACGGATCTGAAAAGACTCTCACGACTTTTAGATGGAGTCATTAGTAGGACTCACACTTACATTGAAGAGAGCAAGAAAGTCAGAAAACTTATAAGTCTGCCACCTTCCATACATAACAGGACTCGATTAAAAAATCAAATCGAAAAAGCATCACATTTTTAAATGTACATAAAGGAGAAACAATGAGATTTAGACTAGAAGGCGCTTCAGCGGCATCAGGAACCAGCGTAGGAGCTGCAAGTACTGTTTCAGACGCTACAGAAGTATTAGCCGTAAACACACATACTGCTGCAGTTTTAGTAACATTAGCAAATAGTGCAGATGCAACCATGGGTAGTTTTAATTTACCTAGTGGAGACTCTGCAATTTTAGTAAAAAGTACTAGTGACCAAGTATTTGCAGGACATGTAGGAGTTACACTATCCCCAATAAATACGAGAGTATAAATAACAAGGAAAATAAATGTCACTACCACTTATAGATATAAAACTAGTTTGGCTCGCAGAAGCGGGAATGACTAGTAATAGGGTTATAGAGAAGATTTCAGAAAAAGAGGCACTTGGAAGAACTCTAAGTCCTACTGAAGCAGAATACGCAAAGATTTGCGGAGCTTACTTATATCTATATAAACTAGCCCAAGAGAGTAACATACTCGATAAACCAGATTCATTAACTAGAACCGAGACAATACATTGATCGAAATTAGTAGAAAAGATGTAGAGTCAGACTACTTGATGGATTATGATTCTATTGAAAGATTCATTAAATTACCAATATCAGGTTATATGGATTTATTAGGAATTCAACCGAATTCAAGTCAAACAGCAATTATCAATGCAATTAACAATCCCAAGTATAGATTTGTATGCGCTGCCATCGCAAGACGGCAGGGTAAAACTTATATATCAAATATAATTGGACAATTAGTATGTTTGGTACCTGATAGTCATGTACTATTGATGTCACCTAACTACTCATTATCCCAAATATCATTTGACTTACAGAGAAATCTCATTAAGCATTTTGATTTAGAAGTTATAAGAGATAATGCAAAAGATAAAGTTATAGAATTAAGTAATCACTCTACTATTCGTATGGGGTCTATAAATCAAGTAGACTCTGTTGTTGGTAGAAGTTATGACTTAATAATTTTTGATGAAGCGGCATTGACAGACGGCCGTGATGCCTTCAATGTTGCGCTTCGTCCTACACTAGACAAAGATAATTCAAAAGCAATTTTTATTTCTACTCCACGAGGAAGAAATAACTACTTTGCAGAATTTTATTATAGAGGATATAACAATGACTTTCCTGAGTGGGCAAGTGTAAAAGCTACTTACCACGAAAATCCTCGAGTATCAGAAGATGATATTAAGGAAGCAAAAAAGACAATGTCTGAGCAAGAATTTGCTCAAGAATATATGGCAGACTTTAATGTGTATGAAGGACAAATATGGTCATTCAGTCATGAGAAATGTACTGCTGATTTAGCTCAGTTTGATACTAGTAAAATGGACGTATTCGCTGGGCTTGACGTAGGGTATAAAGACCCTACTGCATTCTGCGTTATAGCCTATGATTGGGACGAAAAGAAATATTATGTAGTAGATGAATATTTAGACGCAGAAAGAACTACTGAACAGCATGCAGTACAAATTAGAAAACTAATTGAAAAATGGGATATCGATTGGATATACATTGATTCTGCAGCACAGCAAACTCGATTTGATTTTGCACAAAATTATGATATAACAACCATAAACGCAAAGAAGTCAGTATTAGATGGTATTGGTCATGTAGCAAGTATAGTCGATAACGACGCACTCTATGTTGATCAAAAATGTGACCAGGTTATTGGATCTTTAGACCAATATCAATGGGATCGAAACCCTAATCTGATGAAAGAGAGACCGAAACACGATGGAGCGTCGCACATGGCCGATGCATTAAGATATGCACTATATACATTTGAAACCACAGCCACCTCGTTCTAATAATACCTGTCAAAAATACTTCTTGACATTTGGTGTAGAATTAGGTATAATTCATATTAAGAGTTAGATATGAAATTTAAGAGAGATTTAGTTAAATATGTGAGAGACAAAGCTAAATCACAATATAAGAAAGGAAGCGAATGTTTTATTTGCGGCAAAACTGACAATTTAGATTTTCATCACTTTTACGGATTGACCGAATTACTAGAAACTTGGCTAAGCAACAACAACATAATTATAGAGAATGAACAAGATATCCTAGAAATTCGTGAACAATTCATTGATGAAAACCGTGAGAAAGTGTATACTAAAACGGTGACTCTCTGCCATCAGCACCATTTACGACTTCACTCAATATATGGTAAGAGACCCAGATTGATTCATGCAGAGAAACAAGAACGATGGGTCGAGAAAATGAGAAAGAAAAATAATGGCATGGTATGATAGATTTTTAGGCAGAAACGCTGAGGCAGATGAGGAAAAACTCAATCCGTCACAATACGTAATCTCTCGAAATGAGGGATTAACTATTGACTCGCGTGAAGTAGTCCTAAATTATAGAAACGCGTATGAGCAACTTGAAGTTGTAAATAGAGCGGTAAATATGATTGTTGACGATGCTGCAGAGATTCCGTACTCTTTAGGTGATAAGAGAACGGGAACAAATGATATTGTAAAGAATATTCGTAAGTCTAGAGTTGACTTACTACTTAATAAAGAGCCAAATCCATTTCAAGACATAAGTACATTTAAAAGAAATCTGATAATTGACTTACTAATTGATGGTAATATATTTATATATTTTGATGGTGCTCATTTGTATCATTTACCTGCAGAAAAAGTAACAATTCATAGTGATGAAAGAACTTATATAGAAAAGTATAGTTTTGATAGCAGTCAAGATTATAATGTTAATGAAATTATACATATAAAAGAAAACAGTTTCAACTCTATTTATAGAGGAGTTCCAAGATTAAAACCAGCATTTAGAACAATGCAGCTTCTTGGAAGCATGAGGAAGTTCCAAGATAACTTCTTCAAAAATGGAGCAGTTCCAGGTTTAGTACTGAAAAGTCCTAATACTCTTTCTGAAAAAATAAAAGAAAGAATGTTAGCGGCCTGGAGCATGAGATATAATCCTACTACTGGAGGTCGTAGACCTCTAATATTAGATGGAGGCTTGGAAGTAGAGCCAATGTCTCAAATTAATTTTAAAGAGTTAGATTTTCAAGATTCGATAAGAGCAAATGAAAAAGTAATTCTTGAATCTTTAGGTGTACCACCAATTCTTATGGATAGTGGAAACAATGCAAACATAAGACCTAATCATAGACTTTACTATTTAGAAACAATACTACCTATAGTACGAAAAGTAGGTTATGCATTAGAAAGATTTTTTGGTTTTGAACTTAGTGAAGATGTAACAGGAATACCTGCTTTACAACCTGAGTTAAGAGACCAAGCTGCTTATTATGCAACACTCGTGAATACAGGAATCATGAGTGCGAATGAAGCAAGAGTAGCGATGGGTAAAGAACCAATAGATGGATTTGATGAACCAAGAGTTCCTGTAAATTTAGCAGGTTCAGCTGTAAATCCAGAGGAGGGGGGACGACCAGAAGAAAGTTCTCCGATTGAGGAAGAAGAATAATGACAAAAAATATGATGTTAAAAGCTGTATCCGATTTCATGGCCGAGAAGGGCGTTGAAACTATGGATCTAGCTACTTATAAATCCTTCGGAAGTGATGTTCCAGTCAAAGACTATATGTTAAGAAGAAACTTTGGCTCATGGAATAGAGTCCTTTCCGTAGTAAAACACAGACACCCTGTCGAAGTACCTGTTGTTGAAGAGCCTGTAGTTGAGAAAAAAGTTTCTCAGCCAAAGGTTAAGAAAGAGGTGAAGAAAGATGTCAAATAAAATATTTCACTGGACTAATACTTTTAAAACTTTGGGTGAAACCGAAGATGGCGGAATCGATATCAAAGGTTCTGCAAGTACAAATGCACTAGATAGAGCTGGGGATATTATAGAACCAAATGCTTGGATGAAAGGTGGACTAGAAAATTATAAAACTAATCCAATACTTTTATTTAATCACAACTATGATAAGCCTATCGGTAGAGCTACAGGTTTGGAAGTTACAGACAACGGCCTTGAAATATCTGCAAAGATATCAAAAGCAGCCGGTGATGTAAAAGATCTAGTTAAAGACGGTGTTCTTGGAGCCTTTTCCGTTGGTTTCAGAGTCAAGGACGCTGATTATATGTCAGAAACTGACGGATACAAAATCAAGGACGCGGAATTATTTGAAGTGTCTGTAGTATCTGTTCCTTGTAATCAAGGGGCTACCTTCTCAGTAGCAAAATCCTTTGATAACATGGACGAATACGAAAAATTTAGAAATAATTTTATAAAGGCTAACTCAGAACAAACAGCAGACGCTGTGAAAGTTGAGCAGCCAAGCGGGGAGAAATCCCAAAAAATGGAGACTGATATGTCAGAAGAAATGAAGACTCCTGAAAGCAATGACTTCGACTTAGAAAAGCATACTGCAGAAATAGCTGAAAAAGCTATTGCTAAGTACGCTATGAAACAAGCCGAAGAAAAAGCAGCACACGAGAAAGCAACTGTAGAAGCCGCTGAAAAAGCCGCTGAAGTAGAAGCTAACGAAAAGGCTGTTCAAGAAGCTAAACAGGAAGAACAGAAAAAACTTGTTGAAGTTGGAATATCAGGCGCTGAAAGACTTATGGAAAATGTTGAGAAAAGAGTCAACGATAAGCATGAAGATTTAGAGAAAGTGGTTAAATCACTAGAATCTGAATTAGCAGAGAAATCTGAAGAAATCATGAATATCAGAGAATCAAAAAGAATTTTCTCAGATAGACAAGGTCAAGGCGACTGGAAGAAAGCTTTTGAACAAGACATAATTGATGCAAAATTTGCTGGTTTAGCGACTGGTAAAGGATGGGACAATGACTATGCAAAAGGCGTAATGCAAAAGGTAAATGGACACTCAGGTGTTGATGTATCTTCAGCAGACTTTGAGCAAGTTGTTTCAGAAAGCATCGAAAGAGACATTCAGAATGAATTGGTTTTAGCACCTCTATTTAGAGAGATTCCAATGAATTCTGCAAACATGATAATTCCAATCATGCCAGATGCCGGTTACGCTGAATTTACAGGTAACGCACAGGCTTCAGGTTCTGCACCTCATGGTAACTTAGACCCAAGAGGCGATGCTTATGATCCTGCAAATGGTGCTGGTATTGTTATGACTGAAAGAACTCTTTCAACCAAAAAATTAATCTCTCAATCTTACTTAGGTAATGAGACAGAAGAAGATGCAATCATACCGATTCTACCTTTAATTAGAGAATCAATGGTTAGATCACACGCAAGAGCTATGGAAAATGCTGTCTTAGCGGGTGACGATGCTGACGGTGCTTTTGGTACCTCAGGTGCAGCTTTTGAAGGCTTACTACACTTAGCAAGAAATGATTCAGACTATACGCAAAGTGCAACTGCATTTGCAAGTGATACTGTTACAGCAGCTGAATTATTAGGTTTGAGAAAAAACATGGGTAAATATGGTGTAAACCCAAGTGAAGTAGTTTATATTGTTTCACAAACAGTTTACTTCCAATTACTAGAAGATGCCGAGTTCCAAGATGCTAACCTAGTTGGCGACATGGCGACTAAGCTATCAGGCGAAATCGGACAAGTGTTCGGTTCAAGAGTGTTACTCTGTGATGAGTTCGCTTCACCTGCAACTTCTAAGTTCGCAGCAATTGCTGTTAACCCAAGAAACTTTGTACTGCCTAGATTAAGAGGCGTTACAGTTGAGTCAGACTACGAAGTAGCAAACCAAAGAAGAGTCCTAGTGGCTTCACAAAGAATCGGATTTACCGATCTTATCGATGGTGCAACTTCTAAGTGGGCATACATGTATAAAGCTAGTTAATAGCTAATACTATATGGAGGGGAGTAATCCCCTCCACTTTTACGGAGAATTATGGCAAACTTAGTAACATTACAAGAATACAAGGACTTCGCTGGGATTACAGGAGTAAACCAAGATGCGAAGATTAATGTTATTATACCTGCAATAAGTCAAGCTGTAAAAACATACTGTGGAACTTCATTTGTCGACTTTTACAGTAGCAATAAGACTGAATTCTTCGATATTGTTGATGATGGAACAACCGCAGTAATGACTGACGAAAGCCCATTAGTAAGCGTAAGTTTAGTAAGTGAAAGAGAATCTCAAGCAGATTCATATACTACCCTAATCACAGAAAATTCTGATAATAGTGGTAAATATGAATATATAGTAGATACTGAATTAGATACTATACGAAGAACTACTCAAAGCACAGATAAAGCATTTCCGAAAGGAAGAAAAGCAGTAAAAGTCATATATAGAGCAGGGTATTCCTCTACTCCAGAAGATTTAAAACTTGCTTGTTTTGATTTGATAAAATATTATTTAAAGGACGAAAGAAAAGATAGACTTAGTATAGCAGGAGCTCAGATACAAAACCCTGTATCAACTAGCTTAAAGGATAATATAGACTTCCCTGACCATATAAAAAGGATTCTAGATTTTCATAAGGTCTATAAATAATGAAAAGATTAACTATTAAAAAAACAGATGCAGGAGTTCAAGCTTATTCAGAAATACATTTAAGAGACTTTATAAAAACTATTGATGTTGATGCAACTACTAAGTCAGTAAGTGCAGAAATTGAAAAACAAACTCAAAGTAGGTTGAAGACAGTAGGATTGTTGTTAGATGAATCAATTAATTCATCAAAAACTTTTCACGCACTTGCAATGTTTATGGAAGATGTAGACTCAGGGGTATATGGAGCAGATCAGAAAGGCCCAAGAGTTAGTACTGCATCTTTAAGAGCAACGTTTCAAAGAGTAAAAGAAGATATGACAGGGTTAGCTGGTACTGATAAGAGACAGCTTAGTCACGTAGGGATATCAAATATATCAATACATCTTTATGCTTTTTATGTTGAATTACGAAGAGTTGGAGCAGCAATTAAGTGGAGTGAAGTAGGTACTGTAGAAACTGGAGGCAAAGAAACTGCTGTTTTTAAGACTGTACAAAATACACTTCCTGATGGAAGACCAATAGAAGGAACAAAACAAGTTCCAAAAGTAAGTAAAAAAAGAGCATTAAATCAAAGTCAATATAATAGCTTTACTGAAGACATTAGGCACTTATACATAATGGCAAAAGCAATAGCTGAAATGCCTATTAATAAGTTTACTAGTAGCCCGTATAGAGACATGTCAAGAGCACTAAACGATTATTTTGGTAAAGGGCAGACACATCATTTTATTGGTAAAGAACAAACAGTAAATGTTGCCTCGGGTAAAGCTGATGCTGAGTTAGTTTTTGAAGAACAAGGAGATAGATCAACATTAGAATACTTAATTGGGTTTGATAAAATGAGTATGATCCTTGGAGAACAAAGAGAAAATACTATAAAAAATATTAGAAATCGTTTTAAAAATGACTTTAGTAAACTAGCAGGTTCTTCAACTATAAAAGAAGATGTTATTAAAGGATTAAGTGAAAAATTAGTAACAGGAAAAACAAAAACAAGAAAACATAAAAGTAAGTATACAAATAAAAAGAAAACAAAGAAACCTGCAAGAGCAAAGAAAGTTGAAACCGATATTTCTAAATCTCTAACAAAAGCAGCACTAGTAGCTGCAGCTTTTAATAAAGTACCTACCCCTGGTAAAGGAGCAGTAGCAGGTCAAAAGCCTAAAAGAGGCGCAGACGAAGAACAATTAAGTCCTAAACAATTAGGGTATTTAAAAAGAAAGATAAATACAAGACTACCACAACAAGTAGAAGAAAATATGGGAAGACCTGCATTAATTTATCAAACAGGTAGATTTGCAAACAGTACTAGATTAGTGGACTTAAAACAAGGGGATAAAAATTTAGTAGGTAAATATACTTATATGTTAAACCCTTATGAAACTTTCGAGAATACCGGAAGATACAGATGGCCAACTGGATATAATCCTAAGCCTCTCATATCAAATAGCATAAGAGAGTTAGCAGAACAGTATACGAATAAAAAATTTACACTTAGGAGACAATAATGCCAGCTAGCCAGTATAGAACAAAAAGAAAGAAGATTGCAGTAGCAATGGCAGAAGAATTAAAAAAGATTGATGGCAACTATCCATACAATACAAATGTATTTGATAATGTGGATAGTCATTTAAAATTTTTAGATGAAATCGACCAATATCCTAAAATTTGTGTAGTTGCAGGAGATGAAACTAGACAATATTTACCGGATAGTTATAAATGGCGATTTTTAACTTTAACGATAAGAGTATACGTCCATACAGAAGACGATGCTCAAGAAGAATTAGCATTATTAATTGAAGATATCGAAAGAGTAATCGACGATAATGATGTTTTGGTGTATGACAGCTCTGTTTCTCCGAACGAACAGACCACATCTTTAACGATTGAGTCAATCGGTACTGATGAAGGAGTAATTGCTCCCTTAGGTATAGGAGAAGTAGTAGTTGACGTACGATATTAGGAAACGAAGACGCTCATTAATATGACGCGGAATCCTTTCCAAAGCAATAATAGGAGAAAGCAATGGCTTTAAATCTATCGAGAAATACCAAAGTATTTGTTAGTTCAGTAAATGGAGTAACAGCCTCAGCA
>MDTB01101984.1_pt1 | contig 10104 bp, 7 predicted proteins | sample 811161 | NCBI WGS metagenome assembly MDTB01 (sample SAMN05326650, study PRJNA326480) | marine metagenome | isolation source: seawater | place: Mediterranean Sea | collected 2009
AATGCCCCAAGGGCATTATTCCCTAAAATAATTTTTATTGAGTCTGAAGATAATATTGATCTTATAAAACTTGGATACAAGTTTATTATGAGAACAAGAGCCCAAAATTCCATTTATTTTTTAGATTAAAAAAAACTGGGTTCAATCTTATCAATAGAATAGATATGAAAGAGTGGGAGTCTTTTTATTTTTGGTTAATATTCAAAGAAAAATCAAATTCTTTCTAAATTAATTCAAAAAATCAGTTGAGAAAGACTTTGATTGAGATCGTCCTAGCTCCAAATAAAATTTAATAAGAAACAACCAATGGTAAGCAGAGAGCGGCTTGCTGGGAATAGATATTCCATAGGGTGGTAATAGCAGTCATTCAATAAAGAGTGAGACATTCACTCGGATAAAAATAGGTCTCTGTACTCATAAATAAAGGGTCATTGGTGACTTATCACAGCTGAGATTAAAAGTAAAGAGGAGTTAAGAAAATAGATTGTAGGAGGCGTATATATTATCGAGTAGTGTCACAATAAAATGATAGATGATGTAACTTGATGAGATAAAGCAATGTGGCGAGAGCGAATTCAAGCATTCAGATGAATAAATACGATTATATTATCATAGGGGCAGGCTCAGCAGGTTGCGTTTTAGCCAATCGCCTTTCCAAAAATCCATCGCATCAAATATTACTTATTGAAGCGGGTAAGCCAGACAAAAAACCAGAAATAGGTATCCCGGGAGGCTATGGTAATTTACATCGATCAAGTGTCGATTGGGGCTTTTCTACGGTTCCGCAACAATATGTAAACAATCGAAGCATCTATTTGCCCCGTGGCAAAACCTTGGGGGGTTCCAGTTCGACCAATGCCATGGCCTATGTTCGTGGGAATAAGGCTGATTATGATGACTGGTCTGATCTGGGAAATAAAGGATGGTCATTTGATGAGGTGCTTCCCTATTTTAAAAAATCAGAGCATAACGAAGATTATAACGATTCCCATCATGGTGATGAAGGTCCATTAAATGTAACCCTTGGTAAGGATTTTCAAACGCCCTATGCACAGGCTTTTCTCGAGGCTTGCCAGCAATCAGGCATACCCAAAAATAAGGATTATAATGGGGCCACTCAATTGGGGGCAAGTTTATTTCAATTTACCATCAAGGAAGGAAAGCGCCAGAGTACGGCAGTAGCATTTTTAAAACCGGTGATGTATCGACCTAATTTAACGGTGATTACCGAGGCTCGGGCTAGTGAAATCATCATAGAATCCGATCGCGCAGTGGGCGTAGCTTATCTCAAGTCTGAAAGTATCCAAAAAGCCTACGCTTCGAAGGAAGTTATCTTGTCAGCAGGGGCTTTCCAATCCCCTCAGTTACTCATGTTATCAGGTATAGGCCCTCGAGAGGTACTGAAGTGCCATCAAATCTCGGTGAAAAAAGACTTGCCTGGGGTGGGACAAAACTTACAAGATCATCTTTTTATTAATGTTTCCAGCTTAGCACTTCAGCAAGAAGGGTTTAACCATCATTTCAAGCCTTTAAATCAAGTGAAAGCCCTGATGAAGTACTTGATTACCCATAAAGGCCCCTTGGCATGCAGTGCCCTGGAAGCAACGGCATTTTTTTCTTCGAATACAGGGAAGCAACCCGATCTCCAATTTCATTTTACGCCCTTACATATAGGGAATGATTATGTTCCTGACCTTTACAATACCAAAACTTACCCTACTTACGATGGATATACCATTGCACCCACCTTACTGAAACCGGAAAGTAGGGGTTATGTAGGATTGAATTCAAGTGATCCAATGGATGTCCCATTGATTCAACCTAATTTCTTATCAGCTGCAGACGATTTAAAAATGCTTATTTTAGGCGTTAAGAGGGCATTAGAAGTTTCGAAAGCGGCCGCTTTTAACACTTTTAGGAAAACTATTATCGTACCCAAAGATGAATCAGATACAGGTATAATTGAGCACATCAAAAAGGGATTAGAAACGGTCTATCATCCTGTGGGGACCTGTAAAATGGGTCATGATGATTTGGCAGTAGTGAGTGATACCTTGCAGGTACACGGTATAAAGGGACTGCGAGTGGTAGATGCTTCCATCATGCCTACCATTGTTTGTGGAAATACCAACGCAGCGGCCATTATGATTGGGGAGAAGGCAGCGGATATGATTTTGGGTCAGTGAAGAGAGTGAGATTGACCATTGAAGACTTAGTCCAATATTTAAGGCTTAATCAGTAATAAAAATGGATGAAAAGCGGATTAAAAAATTGCTCAGTCTATCAACAAGAGGACATCATTTGGCAACTACACTGAGTCGGATAGACCATGCTTTATTCATTGAGGCGAAACAAAACCTTTATGATCCTGAAGATAATCCGTCAGGCTCATTTCCGTTGAATGTAGCCGAAAATCAAGTGATGGTACCCGTCATAAAGGCGAAATTGATGACCCTTCTCAAAAACAATGAGATGCCGGATTGGGTTATGGGTTATACGCATTATTTGGGGCATCCTGAGGTAAGAATGATGATTGCACGATTTATGGAGCAACACTTATGCGATTGCACCATTCATCCTGATACCTTGGGGCTATCCGCCGGGGCAACAGCCATTGTGGAGGTGACTGCTTTTTTATTGGCCAATCCAGGAGATATAGTGGTCATCCCAGCACCTGGTTATCCAATGTATACCAATGATTTTGGTATCAAGGCGGGGATCAGCCGCTATGATCTTCAAACCCATGATAACCTGCAAGAAATAGGCACAAAGGCACCCGCAACGACTGATTTATTGGAGCGTGCTTGGGCAATATTGAAGGCCGAAGGTCGGTGCTTTAAAATATTATTGATTTCTTCACCTGATAATCCAAAGGGCTGCAGGTATAGGGAAGATCAATTGCGTGCGCTGGCACGTTGGTGTATCGAGCATCAGGTGCATATGATTGTCAATGAAATCTATGGACTTTCATTGATTGATACGACTCCTATTGACCATACATTGAGTGCGCATGGTCAAGATGAATATGTATCTTTTGCCAAAATAATGGAAGAATTTGCCTCGGACTACCTACATCTCTGATATGCATTTTCCAAAGATTTTGGAATGTCAGGGCTTCGTTGTGGGGTAGTACATTCATTAAACAAGGGCTTCATAGCCGGGCTCGAAAACATCAATGTGCCACACATGGTATCAAATATGTCTCAATGGATGATCGAAGAAATGCTCAGTGATGATGAATTTATAAAAAACTATATTGAGCAGAATAAAAAGTAGATTACCCGAAGTTATCAATGGGTAGTAGTTGCTTTGAAATTATTAGATGTCCCCTTCATTACGATTAGAGGGGGGATATTTGTCTGGATCGACCTTTCTAGTTACTTGGATGCAGATAAAGATGAGGCTGAAATAGTACTTTGGATGAATATCTATAAACAAACGGGTGTACTTTTGACCCCAGGCCTAGAATTTAAGCATTCTAAAAAAGGACTTTTTAGGATGGTTTATACTGCAGTTTCTTTTGATTATTTGAAGGTAGCTGTGGAGCGGTTGTCAGCTTATTTAGGGCAGTTTAAAAAATAAGATAAGGGCTTATTTTTTTAGGAAGTAGTGATAGAAAATTATGTTTAAATTACTCTAGTTTGAATGATTAAAATGAGTGGTTCATGGGTTGATTTTTATACTCGTCAGAACCCTTTCAATTTTTAATTTATAAAATTTAGCTATGAAAAAAATCATATTTAGTTTGATGTTCATTGGAGTGTTGAAAACCTTAGGACAAGAATCTCTCAATTATCAAATACCATCAAAAGAAATTTATGATCTTGTTGACGTCTCCTTGGCGCCTTCCGTTGTGATGGATGATGCTAAAGATTTCATGATCTTTTTGTATCGAGACACCTATAAAAGTATCGAAGATTTATCGAGTGAAGAACTGAGATTAGCAGGATTAAGAATTGACCCTAAGACCAATATTGGGAGTAGGATTACCTATTATAATAATCTTAAAATACAAGATTTAAGGAATGATCCAGTGAGATTGATTCAGGTCATAGGTCTGCCGAAGAAACCCAAACTGACCAATATAAAATTTTCACCAGATCAAAGTAAAATCGCTATGACCCATACTACTTCCCAGGGAGTAGAAGTCTGGTATGTTGACCTCTCAACCTTTTTAGCTAAGAGGCTTACAGAAGCTAATGCCAATGCCAATTTAGGACAAGTCATTCACTGGTTCAAAGACAGTGAGAGGTTATTGGTCAAAATGATTCCTAAAGATAGAGCAGCATTGATCAACCCTAAGTTTGCCATTCCTTCTGGACCTACTGTTTCAGTTAGTGATGGCCAAGAAGCACCAAACAGAACCTATCAAGATTTGTTGAAAAATAAAAACGATGAACATAATTTTGAACAATTGGCGCTCTCAGTGCTGCATAAAGTGTCTTTGAAAGGGTCTTCGGTACCATGGCTTGCAAGTGCTATGTATCAGGACATAAGTTTTTCACCCGATGGTGAATACATCATGATTTCTGCTATTAAAAGACCATTTTCTTATTTAGTTCCTAACAGTAGATTTCCCTCTATGCGTATCATTTATACAAAAGAAGGAGAATTGGTGAGTACCGTAGCGGAGACACCTTTGATGGAAAATTTACCCAAGGGCTTCATGGCTGTACCCTCGGGAAAGAGGAGTTTTAGATGGAGAAATGATCAATCGGCCAGTTTAGTTTTTGTGAAAGCACTTGATGGGGGTAATCCTGATAGTCTCGTGGCGTTTCGAGATGAAGTTTTTCAGTTAGAAGCACCGTTCGATGAAAGGCCTAGGAGTATGTTAAAGACTCAAAACAGATTTTCTAGCATTATATGGGGAAATAAAAATTTGGCCATAGCTTATGATTACTGGTGGAATACACGAAATAAAAAAACCTATTTATTTAACCCTGCGCTTCCAGATGACGGGGTTGATCTGCTTTTTGACCAAAATTATCAGGATGTATACAATGATCCAGGGAGCTTTATTACGAGAAAAAATAAACTAGGTCGGAAAGTTTTAGCCCTGAAAGGGAGTCGAGCTTATTTAAAAGGTGATGGCTTTTCTGACGAGGGCCAATTCCCTTTTTTAGATGAAATAAATCTTAAATCAAAAATAAAAAATAGACTGTATCAATCTGACTATAAAAATAAATTTGAACGATTCATTGATTATGATATTGTGAAAAATCAACTTTTAGTGCGTTTAGAATCACCCAACGACTATCCCAATTATTTTATTAGAAATTTTGATCAAGGCGATCTTAAACAAATGACCCAATTTGAAAATCCATTTCTCAGTATAAAGGATATTCATAAAGAAGTGATCTCATATAAGAGAGCCGATGGATTAGAGTTATCAGCTACATTATATCTACCGGTGGGCTACGACAAGGCGAAAAAAGAAAAAATGCCCATGATACTTTGGGCCTACCCAAGAGAATTCAAAGACCCATCAAGTGCTGCACAAAAAACGAGTAATCCCAATACCTTTACATTTCCCTATTATGGTTCACCGATTTATTGGGTGACCAAAGGATATGTGATTTTGGATAGGGCTTCTTTTCCTATTTTAGGAGTGGGGGACACCGAGCCCAACGATACATTCATCAACCAATTGGTAAGTAATGCCCAAGCCGCTATAGATGCTGCTGACTTACTGGGCTATATCGATAGAAATCGTGTTGCGGTTGGGGGGCACAGTTACGGAGCCTTTATGGTCGCTAATTTACTTTCCCATTCTGACCTATTTGCTGCCGGAATCGCTAGAAGTGGAGCTTATAACCGAACATTGACGCCTTTTGGCTTTCAAAGTGAGCAACGTAGTTATTGGGAAGCACCTGAAATTTATTACAATATGTCACCTTTTATGCATGCGGATAAAATGAAAACACCCTTATTGTTGACACATGGTGAGGCAGACAATAATTCGGGCACTTATCCTATGCAAAGTATTAGATATTTCAATGCCCTTAAAGGGCTGGGTGCAGAAGTTCGTTTGGTCCTTCTGCCCAAGGAAAGTCATGGATACCGTGCTAAAGAGAATATTCTCCATTTGCTTTGGGAACAAGATCAATGGTTGGAAAAATACGTCAAGAACAAAGATTAGTACTTAGCTTTAGATTGAAGAGAATATGAATATGAAATGATGTTATTTAACTAATTGGGTTTTAAGATGTAATTAATCATTTTTTGGCCTTATCTCCTCAAGAATGCGTAATGATATTTGAATATTTTCAGCTATTTTTTCATAGGCGAAAGTACCATCTTTATTTTTTGTGAAGAGCTTTGAACCCATTCCTACGCAATAAGCACCTGCCTCAAACCATTTTTTGAGATTAGATTGGGAAGGTTCAATACCGCCTGTTGGCATGATGTTTGACCATGGTATAGGACCTTTTATAGCTTTGATGAAAGCAGGTCTGCCAACTTGAGCACCAGGGAATATTTTAACTATGTCTGATCCAAATAAAACCCTTGGAGAATTCATTATTGAAAACCAAAGCGCTTTCAAATATTCCTCTGGAGAGTTATCAAGATTGATTAATGCCATAACTTTAGCTGCAAAGGTGGTTAATCATGAAGTAAACAAAGCGGGCTTGGTAGATACTTTAGGAGACATAAACCATATCAATACCCAAGGGGAGGAGCAGCAAAAGCTTGACATTTACGCACATAAAATATTTTTACAAACTTTAACAAATAGGAATATTGTTTGTGGCATTGCCAGTGAAGAAGAAGAGCATTTCATCCGAGTAAATAGTATGGATAAAAAAATCAAAACAAACATGTTGTTTTGATTGATCCCCTTGATGGTTTTTGTAATATTGATGTGAACGTCTCTGTAGGGACAATCTTTTCAATTTACCGACGTATGACTGCTTTGGGAACCTCTGTCATTACAGCAGACTTTTTGCAAGCAGGAGATCAGCAGGTGGCGGCGGGATATGTGATCTATGGTACCTCAACCATGTTGGTTTATACTACTGGAAATGGAGTGAATGGCTTTACCTTAAATCCAGCGTTAGGCACATTTTATTTTTCGCATCCCAATAAGATTTATCCGAAAAATGGATCTATTTATTCTATCAATGAAGGAAATTATATTCATTTTCCATTGGGTGTAAAAAATTATATTAAGTACTGTCAAATGGAATCAGGAGATCGTCCTTATACCTCGAGATACATTGGTTCTCTGGTATCAGATTACCATCGTAATATGATTAAGGGAGGTATTTATTTGTATCCGGAAACGGCTAAGAATCCGAGTGGAAAACTTCGTTTACTTTATGAATGTAATCCGATGGCTTTTATCGCGGAGCAGGCAGGAGGGAAAGCCATTAATGGAGAAAAGCGAATTATGACTATAAAACCAATATCATTACATCAGCGGGTCGCTTTTTATTGTGGGAGCCGTAAAATGGTAGAGAAATTGGCAGATTTCATTTTAAAAAATCCTTAATGAGTGGTTTTTAAAACCTTTGGCAGAAATAAAAAGCCTAAACGGTCCTTACGGCATACTAATCCATAAATATTTCAAATCAATGACGATACCGATTAATGAAAAGTACTCCCATCTTTAGCCATTTTAATCAAAGTCTTGGCAGGAGCGAAGCGTTCACCATAGGTGCTTCTGAAGTCTTCCATACGCGCTACAACAGGAGCCATGCCCCAGGTATCTAATGCTCGAAAGGGTCCTCCTGTAAAAGGCAAAAATCCAATGCCAAATACAGCACCTAAATCGCCATCTGTGGGATTCGCAATGATCCCTTCTTCTAAGCAAAGTACGGCCTCATTTAACATAAGGAAGACCGCCCGATCTTGAATGTCTACTATAGGCAGGGATTGATTCCCTTTTCCTTTAAAGAAGTCGTAGGCAGTTTCATCGACTCCTGTCTTTTTTCCTTTGACATCATAGCAAAAAAATCCTTTCTTATTTTTACGGCCTTTTCTACCTGCTGTATTCATTTCAATGACCGCTTCAGAAACTTCAAAACCTACTCTTCCAGCTACATTTTTCTTCGAACTTTCCGTAACATGTGCAGCAATATCTAAACCCACTTCATCGAGTAGAGAAATGGGGCCAACGGGGAATCCTTTTTTCTTTAATGATCGATCTACCATTTCGATTTCCAGACCCTCGTCTAACATGAGGAGGCATTCGTTAGTATAGGGTGCCAATATTCGGTTGACATAAAATCCAGAACCATCCTTGACCACAATACAGGTTTTCCCTTGTTGAATGCCCATATCATAGCAAGAGGCAATGACCCAATCTGCGGTTGTCTCCGTTTTGACAATTTCCAATAGGGGCATTTTAGGCACAGGTGAAAAATAATGCATGCCAATCACTTGTGCAGGTTTTTTTGCATATTGGGACATTTCAGTGACAGAGAGCGAAGAGGTATTGGAGGCGATGATTACATCTTCTTTGCAATGTTTTTGAATATCTTCAATGACTTGCTTCTTGACATCCATCCGTTCAAGTACTGCTTCAATGACTACATCAACTTTATCATAGTTGTCATAAGTTAATTGTCCCTGGACCAGACCTATTTGTTGTTCGGCTTGGAGTTTAGTGATGCTTTTAAAACCCAACTTTTTACTGATGCTTTTCCAAATCTGGCGAGAGGCATTGCTCAGCATATCGGCATTGATATCTTTGAGCAAGACATCAATTCCTCGCGTGGCACTGATTTCAGCAATACCAGCACCCATGAAACCAGCACCTATCATCCCTAATTTCTTCAGGGGTTTAGCACCCGTGTAAGGATTTTTTTTATTGTTGGACATACCAAAAAAGAGGGCACGTAAAGCCGCGCTTTCAGGAGTCAACATTAAACGTTCAAATCCTTCGAGTTCTTTTTCATATCCAGCCTTGAGCCCTTTTTTATAACTTGTTTCTACGCAATCTATAATGGCAGGAATAGCAGGATAATTTCCTTGAGACTGCTTTAAGGCCATTTTTCGCGCCTGCTTGAATAATAGACCTCTTCCTAGGGCACTTTCCAATAGTTTGGAACTTAATGGTAGTTTGGATTTACGTACGATAGGTTGCTGGATGAGTTTTTTTGCCATCACGAAGGCGGCTTGAAGTAGCTTGCCCTCATCAGTGATCTCATCAATTAGACCTATTTTTTTAGCTCTGAAAGCATTCAAAGTTTTGCCAGTCAGCATCATGTCTAATGCTTTTTGAATACCTATCAGGCGGGGCAAGCGCTGGGTACCACCACCACCCGGGAGTAGTCCTATTTGGACTTCAGGTAAGCCCATTTTAGTATGCGTAGCAAGAGTAGCAATCCGTCCTTGACAAGCCAGGGCGATTTCGGTACCTAAACCGACACAAGCCCCATTAATGGCAGCGATAAAAGGCTTTTTCGAATGTTCAATACGGTTTAATGAGGCATGACCTTTGGCTTGAAAAGGTCTGAAATCTCCTTCTTTTTCAATTTGAAAAGATTTAATATCAGCCCCTGCCATAAAATCTTTTTTGCCACTGATAAAGATGACGGCGTGTATTTGATCATCTTCGATCAGTTGATTCCCCAAGATTTCAAAAATGCCAATGACATCTGGAGAAACAACATTCATTTTTTCATGTTGATGATCGAGGGTACATACCGCGATGTTTTCTTGAACGTCAACGGTAACAAAATCTTCTAACTTCATAGTCATGATATTTTTAATGAGAACGTTTGAAATTTATGATAAGGTTTTTATGAGCATGGCATGACCATGAGCACCGGCAGCGCAAGCCGCTAGGAGGCCATAAGTTCCTTTTTCATGTTTTAACCTATTACATGTGGTCGTTAATAATCTAGCGCCTGTAGCACCAAAAGGATGTCCAATGGATAGCGAACCTCCCCATAGGTTGAACTTTTCCATGGGGACTTCACCCAAAGCTTTTTTTAGTCCAAGTTCATTAACAGCAAAATCCTCAGACGCTAAAGCCTTTAAATTAGATAATATTTGACCGGCAAAAGCTTCATGAAATTCGATCACACCTAGGTCGTTAAAGTTCATTTTTTGACGGTCCAATAATTTTGAAACCGCATAAGCGGGTCCCAAAAGGAG
>MDTB01120941.1_pt1 | contig 10103 bp, 6 predicted proteins | sample 811161 | NCBI WGS metagenome assembly MDTB01 (sample SAMN05326650, study PRJNA326480) | marine metagenome | isolation source: seawater | place: Mediterranean Sea | collected 2009
CATCAGTATCTTGACCAACAATTATAAAACCTTTTTCAGCTCTAAGTAAATGCATTGTCTCAGTACCATAAGGAGTAATATTATAATCTTTACCAGCTTCTATGCATTTTTCCCAAACCGATTTTCCATAACTAGCCTGAATGTTGATTTCATAACTATGCTCTCCAGTGAAACTTATTCTCATAACTCTACAATTAATTCTACCAATTTTTGCATCTTTAAATGACATATGTGGGAAATTTTCATCTGAAAAATCCAAATCTGGAATTATCTTAGATACAATTTTTTTACTATTTGGACCACAAACACTAACTGTTGCAAAATGATCTGTCACAGAAGTTAGATATACATCTAGTTCAGGCCATTCTGTTTGTAAGTAATCCTCTAATTTGCCCAAAACATTAGCTGCTCCACCAGTGGTCGTTGTCATTATATAATGATTTTCACTCAATCTAGTAGTAACACCATCATCATAAACCATACCATCTTCATTAAGCATTAGACCATATCTGCATTTACCAATAGCAAGTTTTGACCAAGCATTAGTATAAACCCTATTTAAAAATTCTGATGCATCTGTTCCCTGAATATCAATTTTACCAAGTGTGGACGCATCTAATATACCGGCACTTTCTCTTGCAGCTTTACTTTCTCTTTGAACAGCTTTGTACATGTTTTCATTGTCTTTCGGATAATACCAAGCTCTTTTCCACTGGCCTACATTTTCAAATTCAGCATTATTATCTACGTGCCAATCATGTATTGGAGTTTTTCTAAATATATCAAAAAATTCACCAACATTTCTTCCAACTATTGTTCCAAAAGTTAGAGGGGTGTAAGGTGGTCGAAAAGTAGTTGTACCAAGCTCACCCATTTTTGTACCTGCAGTTTCAGAGATAATTCCTAAAGCATGCATATTTCCAAGTTTACCTTGATCGGTGCCCATACCTGTTGTGGTGTATCTTTTTACATGTTCTATAGATCTAAAACCTTCTCTCAAAGCTAATTTTATATCTTTTGCAGTAGCATCATTTTGGTAATCTACAAATGGCTTTGTTTTTCCTAATTCTTTATTAGAAGGAAGTAACCAAATATTCCTTTTTGATTGATTATAAGAGGAAAGAATTTCTATATCTTCATAGTCTGTTTTTTTTATTTGTAAAAAATTCTTAAGGTTTTTTTTAGTATTAATAAAAATTTCATCTAATGTCATATCTCCATTACACGAACCCACACTTAAATGTTCTGGTGATTGAGCATCTGGAATAAAAACTTGATCATAATCACGAAATCTTAATTTTCCTCCTGACTGAGTATAAAGATGAACTGCTGGAGTCCATCCTCCTGATATACCCAAACAATCACAAGATAGAGAAGATTTATTCCCAATAACTTTCTGACCATCCTTAGATAATTGCATTATAAAAATTTTGTTAATTCTTTTGTAACCTGATGTATCAGTAATAGTAGAACCTTTAAATACTTTGATATTATTTTTTTCAACTTCGTAAAGAAGCTTAGAATCTATTTGCTCTCTATTATCTATGATTGCTTCTACATTAATTCCCTTTTGTAAAAGGCTAATAGCTGCTTCATATGCGCTATCATTATTAGTTAAAAAAACATTCTTTTTTCCACAAGAAACACCAAATAAATCAGCATAACTTTTAATTGCTGAAGAAAGCATAATTCCTGGACGATCGTTATTATTGAATATCAATGGTCTTTCTATTGAACCTGTAGCTGTAATAACTTTTTTTGCTCTTATTTTTAGGAGTCTATGTCTTATCTTATTTTTTCTATGTTCTAATGGTAAATGATCAGTTAGGTTTTCTCTAGCTAACAAAAAATTATATCCATGATAAGCTGCTACACTTGTTCTAATTCTAATATCTAAATTTTCTAATTTTTTAATTTCATTTATTTCTTTTTCCAACCATGATCCTGAGGTTTGGTTATTTATTTTGAAAAATTCTGAATTTTGGTTTATGGTTAACCCACCAAGGTAAGGTTTTTCATCTACAAGCATCGTTTTTAAACCTCTTCTAGCTGCGGTCTTTGCGGCCATAATTCCTGAAATTCCTGCACCAATTACTAATAGATCGCAATGAATATACTTGTGTTCATAAATATCAGGATCTGGTTTTGTTGGTGATTTACCAAGACCTGCAGATTTTCTGATAAAATATTCGTATTTTTCCCAAAAGTTTGCTGGCCACATAAAAGTTTTGTAGTAAAAACCAGCGGGCAACATTGGTGACAATAAATTGTTTATTCCACCTAAATCAAAATTTACACTTGGCCAACAGTTTTGGCTTGATGCTTCTAAACCTTCATAAATTTCAACTTCTGTAGCTCTTACATTTGGTTCAGTTCTTGATGAATAGTCATGAAGTTGAACTATCGCATTTGGTTCTTCTGAACCTGCAGACATTATTCCTCTAGGTCTGTGATATTTAAAACTTCTTCCAACAAGATGAATATCATTTGCAAGTAATGCAGATGCTAAAGTATCTCCTTTAAATCCATAATATTTTTTCCCATTAAACTTAAAAGAAACTCTATATGTTTCATCTATAAATTTGCTACTTTTAACTCTTAAATTTTTTGACATGTATTATATTGAAGGAGGTTCTTCACCCATCTTATAAACTAATTTAATTTTATCATTTGAAGTATCTCTAACTAAATTAAACCATTTTCTGCAACCGTGTATATGGTTCCATCTTTCAAATTGAATACCTTTTATGTTTTTTCTCATAAATAAATATTCAGCCCACTCATCATCACTTAGTTCTGTAGGTTGTTTAGGTCTTACAATATGAGCTTCACCTCCAGCTTTAAATTCACTTTGCTCTCTTTTTCCGCAATATGGACAATCAATAACAAACATTAGTGTGCTACAGCTGCTGCTCCATGTTCATCAACAAGGTCACCACTTACAAATCTATTTAAGTTGAAAGCTGCATTAAGTTTATGTGGCTCATCATTTGCTATAGTATGTGCAAATAGATCTCCTGAGCCAGGTGTAGCTTTAAAACCTCCAGTCCCCCAACCACAATTAAAATATAAACCTTTAATAGATGTTTTGCTTATAATAGGACTTGCATCAGGACATATGTCTACAATTCCACCCCATTGTCGTAACATTCTCATTCTACTAAAAATTGGATAAAGTTCTAATATTGCATTTAAAGTACCCTCCACAATGTCGTGACTACCCTTTTGAGAATAAGAAATATAATCATCTGTACCAGCGCCAATAACTAATTCACCTTTATCAGATTGACTTACATAAGCATGAACTGCATTTGACATTACAACAGTATCTATAATTGGTTTTACTGGCTCTGATACTAAAGCCTGTAAAGGTTTGCTCTCTAAAGGTAATTTTAAACCTGCCATATTAGCTATAACACTAGAGTGTCCAGCAGCAACGACACCGATCTTTTTTGTTTTTATAAAACCTTTTGTTGTTTCAATTCCCTCAACAGAATCAGCATTTCTTTTAATACCTTTAACTTCACAATTTTGTAAAATATCAACACCCATTTCATCAGCACCTCTTGCATACCCCCAAGCAACCGCATCATGTCTCGCAGTTCCAGCTCTACGTTGTAATGTACCACCCAATACTGGATATCTAATATCTGGTGATGTATTTATTATAGGACAAAATTTCTTTACTTCTTCAGTATTTAGGTAAACAGCATCAATTCCATTAAGTCTATTTGCATGAGTTCTTCTTTTAAGATCTCTTACATCTTGCAAGTTATGAGCAAGGTTCATTACACCTCTTTGACTGAACATTACATTGTAATTAAGTTCTTGTGATAGTCTCTCCCAAATTTTTAAAGCATGATCGTAAAGACCTGCACTAGCATCCCATAAATAGTTTGATCTAATTATAGTAGTATTTCTTCCGGTATTTCCACCTCCAATCCAGCCTTTTTCAACTACAGCAATATTTTTCATATCGTGTTTTTTTGCCATATAATATGCAGTAGCTAAACCATGACCACCGCCACCAACAATAACAGCGTCATATTCTTTTTTGGGTTGAGGATCTTTCCATGCTTTTTCCCAATTTTCATGATATGAGAAAGCATTTTTTACTAAAGAAAAAATTGAATATCTATTTTTCATAATTTTATAAATAATTACTTTATAAATATTGAATATTCAATACAATCAAAAGCGTCATATTTTCTGGAAGAGTGGGTGAGAGGCTTAAACCAGTCGTTTGCTAAATGACCGTGCGAGGAAACTTGTACCGAGGGTTCGAATCCCTCCTCTTCCGCCATAATTAAAATAATGGATTATTTTTAAAAAAATCTTTCATAGGTATAGGCTTCTGCTCTAATATATATCTATAAACATTATAATTTTCTAAAACTCTCTGTACATAATTTCTAGTTTCTCTAAACTTAATTAATTCAATCCAGTCTACATAATCAATTTGTTTTTTTTGAGGATTTTTATTAATTTTTTTCCAATATCTAACTCTTTTAGGTCCAGCATTATAAGCAGCAACAGCAAAAGGATAAGCGCCCTCATATTCTAAAATTAACCCAGCTATATAATGAGAACCTAAATTTATATTATATTCTGGATCTGTTGTAAGTCTTGATTTTGAGTAAGGAAGTTTAGCCTGTTTCGCGACCAATTTTGCAGTGTAAGGCATTAATTGCATCAAACCTTTTGCACCAGCATGACTGTTAGCGCTTAAATCAAATTCACTTTCCTGTCTAATGATTGATAAAATAAAAGCAGTATCAGGTATTTTTCGACCATTTATATACTTGGGTGTGCTTATAACGGGATAATTAAACTTATTATGAAATCTTTTTTCATAAGAGGCTATTTTTGATATTTGAATTGCAAAATCATGACGGTCAATATTTGCTGCAAGTTCTGCAGCTAGAATCTCACTACCATTTTCTATATTGTCATTGGCCAAATATCTTAGCATATGTTTTGCATATTTATCTTCATCAAGTTCGTCCAATAAATAAATTACTTTTACGATTTCTTTTTTAAAAAAATACTCGCGATATTCTTTTTTGACCTCCATATCTTTAGATAATTCAAAATTATCGTTTGGACTCAGTTCCATGAATGCTAATTGTCCATAATATGTTGTTAGATAATTTGTTGCCTCTTTAAACCATTTGACTGATAATTCTTTATAGCCTAGTTCTTTATAGGTTTTGCCTAACCAATATGCGCCTCGTGCAACGCTAATTGGATAACCTACGTTATCATAAAAATTTTCAAAATGATCTTTTGCTAGTAATGGGTCATTAAGAAAACTTAATGCAATCCATCCACTCATCCATTCAGCTGCCGCATATTCAGGACCGTCAGTCATGGCGTGATTACTACTTATTTTATATGCCGTTTCATATTTTTTTTTGTATATCAAAGATCTTGCAATGATTTCTCTTTCTATCCACCATTTATCAGGTCTAACTAGATAATCTTTTGTATTTTTTATTTTTAATAGAATTTCAACAGAACTATCGACTCTTCCTCTTTTTCGTCTCCATTTTAATCTATCATAATTTAAACCTGCATCGTTTTTAAACTTTGCTGGGACTTTTGATATAGCATTATCTACCCCATAAGATTTGCTCATTAAAAGTTGTCGTGCGTTATACAACAGCTCATATTCTTTTGGCAGATATCTCAAAACTCTCTTTAAATCCCAATATTTATTATTCCAAGCAAGATAGTCTGCTCTTTTAATGTAATCTTCTGCATTTAGATATTTCTTGAATTTTTTTCTATAAAATCTTAATTCAGATTTTGTCAGCTCCGCTGTAATCCAACCCTCTTTAATAAGATTGATACCTTTTGGAACATTTCCAGATAAAACATAGCTTTCTCCAAGTATCATTTTACCAAATCCACTTAAAGGTTTTGAAGTTTCATACCAATCAATGATTTTTTTTGGAGAAACTTTATCTGTTGATAGTTTGTGTTCAGCCAAGTATTTCACCCGACCAATTCTAGGGTAGTCTTCATTTTTATCTAAGAATGTTCTGTAATCATAATACGAAGCTTGATTTCCTTTAGTAAGAAGATGTCTCCATTGAACAAAATTATAAATAGATTTATCCCTTGCTTTTTTCGCAGTTTTTAAGGCAGCTGACCATTTTGCTTTTTTCATTTCATTAATGGCTTTATTGGCTAAGCTAAAATCTTTCTTATTGTAATATTTTGATATTTTAATGTTAGAAACCTTTTTAGTACCTGCTACAACAGGTTTTTTTTTAGGTAAAATAAAGTCAATCTTTTTTTCTTTTTTAACAGTAATTTTTTTTTCAATATTTTTGGGCTCAGTTTTTTTAATAGGTTTTGGCAAGGGTTTTAATACATCAACCAAAAGCTTTTTTTGTGTCTCCTCTATTGTTTGTTGGGGTTTCTTAACGGGAACTATTTCCGATAAAGAAATATTATTGATATTGATGAAATAAAACAAAACTATTAAAAATAAGTTTTTTTTTAGCATAATCTTTACTATATGAATCAGTAATCTATGTTATAAGTATTTATGTTTAAAGGTTCAAATGTTGCTTTGGTCACTCCATTTAAAAATGATAAACTTGATGACGATACTTATATCAAGTTAATCCATTTTCACATCAAAAATGGTACAAATGGTTTAGTTCCAGCTGGAACAACAGGAGAATCGCCAACCTTAAGTCATGATGAGCATCAAAGAGTGATAGAGTTATGTGTTGAAGAGAGTAAGGGAAAACTGCCAGTATTTGCGGGAACCGGCTCTAATTCAACCGAGGAAGCTATTTCTTTAACTACTCATGCGGAAAAAATTGGTGCAGACGGAGCACTTATTGTTACACCATATTATAATAAACCAACACAAGAGGGTCTTTATCAACATTATAAAGCTATAAATGATAAATGTGGAATTCCAATTCTTATTTACAATATTCCAGGAAGATCAGTAATAGATATGTCAGTAGACACAATGGCAAGACTCTTTGAGCTAAAAAATATTGTTGGCGTAAAAGATGCAACAGGCGATTTAGAAAGAGTAGATAAAACTTTAAAAAAAATGGGAAAAGATTTTATCCAATTGACAGGCAATGATGATAATGCACTTGAATTTAATAAAAGAGGCGGTATAGGAGCAATCAGCGTTACAGCTAATATAGTGCCAAAACTTTGTGCTGAATTTCAAAAACTATCAATCTTAAAAGATGAGAAATCAGTTAATGAATCTGAGAAACTTAATAATCTATTACAACCAGTTCATCATTCGATGTTTATTGAGAGCAATCCAAGTCCAGTAAAGTACGCAGCAAAATTACTAAATCTTTGTGATGACGAAGTAAGACTTCCACTTGTTAAAGTAACAGATTCTACGAAAGAAATAATTAAAAAAGCACTTGAGTCTGCGAAATTAATTTAATGAATAAAAAAACCAATTCTGGTTTAAAAATAATTTGTTTAAATCGTAAAGCAAGTTTTAATTATTTTTTTGAAGATTTACTTGAAGCAGGAATCGTTTTAAGAGGCTCAGAAATTAAATCAATAAGAGATGGAAAGATAAATATTGCAGACTCCTACGCTATTGAAAAAAATGGTGAAATTGTTTTAATTAATTCTCATATAGCCTCATATAAACAAGCAAGTTATTCTAATCATAATCCAATGGATGAAAGAAAATTATTATTAAATAAAAGAGAAATAAACAAACTCATCGGAAAAATACAAAGAGAAGGTTTGACTATAGTTCCTACAAAAATGTATTTTAAAAAGGGTAAAGCAAAAATAGAGCTAGCAATCGCTAAAGGTAAAAAAAAATTTGATAAAAGAGCTGCTAAAAAAAATAGAGATTGGAGTCGTGATAAGGCAAGATATATTAGAAAATCAAGTTAAATGATATATTTAGGAATAGGATCAAATTTAGGAAATAGAAAAAATTATATTGAAAAAGCTAAATTTAGTATAATTCAAAATGATATCACTATAATAAAATCATCAAATTTTTATGAGAGTTTATCTTGGCCAGATATTAAAAAGCCTAAGTTTTTAAATGTAGTTTTAGAAATTAGTTCAAATTTAACAACGTTAAAATTAATGGAAATATGTAAAAAAATTGAAAAATCATTAGGAAGAATCCAAGGTCCCAAAAACTCACCTAGAGTGTGTGATATTGACATTATTGACTTCAATAACAAGCTATCTACTAACGAAATTATATTGCCACATCCTCGAATGCATGTTCGAAATTTTGTGCTTTTGCCATTATTTGAATTAAATAAAGATTGGTGTCATCCACTATCCAAAAATCACATAAAAACACTTATATTGTCATTACCAAATAGAGACATAAGATCTATTAAACAAATTTAATTTAGTGGTATAATAAAGAATGTTAAATTCTGAAGAGTTAATAAATAAAGTGAAGGGTTACAACAAATTTTTAAATCCCGAAAAATTAAATAAGGCATACGATTTTGCAGTAAAAGCTCACAGCAATCAAAAAAGAGCATCGGGAGATCCTTATTCTGTACACCCAATAGAGGTTGCAAATATTTTAACAGATCTTAAATTGGACAGCGCAACAATCACTACAGGTTTGTTACATGATACTATTGAGGATACTTATGCTACTTACGAGACAATAAAAGGAGAATTTGGCGATGAAGTTGCTGATTTAGTAGATGGAGTAACTAAAATTTCAGTTTTAGAAAATAAAGCCTCTTCAAATTCAAGGGCAGAGAATTTTAGAAAGTTGATCTTAGCAACATCTAAAGACATACGTGTTTTATTAGTAAAAATTGCTGACAGATTACATAATATGAGAACAATAAAAGCTATTAATAAAGAAGATAAAAGAAAAAGAATAGCTCAAGAAACTATGGAAATTTATGCACCGCTTGCAGACAGAATGGGTATGCACAGAATCAGAGATGAGTTAGAGGATCTTTCATTTGAAATTTTAAATAATCAAGCGAGATCGTTAATTCAAAAACGTCTTGATGAAATTAAACTAGATAAAAAAGATATATTTGAAACTTTGTCAGCAGAACTTAATATTCTGCTCAATAAAAATAAAATTAAATCGGAAATTTATGGTAGAGAAAAAACTCCTTTTTCAATATGGCGAAAAGTGCAAAAAAAAAGAGTTTCACTCGAACAAATAACTGACATTATTGGATTTAGACTAATAGTTGAGAACATTGACGATTGTTATAAAACTTTAGGTGTTTTACATAAAGAATATAATTGTATTCCTGGTAAATTTAAAGACTACATATCTTTTGCTAAAATTAATGGATACAAATCAATTCATACATCAGTAATAGGTTCAAATAAAAAACCAATTGAAATTCAAATAAGAACAAAATCTATGCATGAATTTGCTGAGAGAGGTATAGCTTCTCATTGGCAATATAAATCTTCAGAAAAGTTCAGCTCATTAACTTGGAAAGAATATGATTGGTTAAAAGATTTGGTTGAAATTATAGAAAAAAACGAAAATCCTGAGCACTCTTATGAATATACAAAACTACAGATGTTTCAGGAAAATGTTTTTTGTTTTACTCCAAAAGGCTCTGTTATAAAATTACCTAAAGATGCAACACCAATTGATTTTGCCTACGCAGTTCATACAAAAATTGGAGATACAGCAATTGGGTGTGAAATAAATGGTAATAAAAGTGAGTTACAAACAATATTAAGAAATGGTGATAGAGTTAATATAATTACTTCAAAAAAAAATTCCCCATCTTTGCATTGGATACCAATCACCAAAACTGGAAAAGCTAGAGCCGCTATTAGAAGATATTGGCATAATAGGGGTGAGGAAAAAAAAGAGAAAATAAAAAAGTACAATACTACTTTATGGATTTCTTTACCTGACAAACCTGGACAACTAGGAAACGTTAGTTCTTTGATAGGATTACATAAATTGAATATATCAAACTTAGAGATGGCTGGTAAAAACCCCAATTATATTAATTTTAAGTTTCAATTGATTATACGCGATCTAAAAAACTTTACTAATTTTATTGCAGAGCTTAAACAAAAAGGTATAAAATTTAAGATAATTAGACACGAAGATAAAA
>MDTB01211583.1_pt1 | contig 10103 bp, 13 predicted proteins | sample 811161 | NCBI WGS metagenome assembly MDTB01 (sample SAMN05326650, study PRJNA326480) | marine metagenome | isolation source: seawater | place: Mediterranean Sea | collected 2009
AATAAAAAAAATTTTAATAATTTAATAATTTAATAATTACTTTACATAAATGAAAATATTAGTAACCGGTTGTTGCGGTTTTATAGGTTCTCATTTATGTGAAGAATTATTACAACTCAAAGATAATAAAGTTTATGGATCTATTCTAATCTTAGGAATTGATAATATGAATAATTATTATGATCCTGTATTAAAACAAAAAAACTTACAAATTATTCAATCAGTAGACCGTGCTTTAGATTATAATAGTTTTATGTTTTTACAACAAGACATAAGAAACACAAAATGTATAATTGAGTGGAAACCTGACCTAGTTATTCATTTAGCAGCAATGGCAGGGGTAAGATATTCTACTCAAAATCCCACACTGTACTCAGATGTGAACATTAATGGATTTATTAATATAATTGAACAATGTAGATTAGTGGGATGTCGTTTAATATATGCAAGTAGTAGTAGTGTATATGGACTTAATAAAAAAGTACCATTTAATGAAGATGACCTAATTGAACATTGCAATAGTCCATATGCTGCTTCTAAATTAGCAAAAGAAACATTTGCTAAAATGTATTCTCAACTTTATGGAATAGAAACAATCGGACTACGATTTTTTACTGTATATGGTCCACGGGGTATACCTGATATGGCACCATATATATTTTTAGATAGAATTAGTAAAGGATTACCAATAGATAAATATGGAGATGGTAATTCTATGCGTGATTATACTTATGTATCAGATATTGTAGATGGAATAATATCATGCATTACTTTTAAAATGGAGAATAAATCTGAGATATTTAATTTAGGTAATGAAAATCCAATTATACTTAATCAATTTATTTCAGTTTGTGAACAAGTAACTGGGAAAAATGCAATAATAAATAGTAAAGAAAATCAATTGGGAGATGTACCAATTACTTATGCAGATATATCTAAAGCAAAAAAATTACTAAATTATTATCCACTGATTAAACTTGATGTAGGTCTTTACAAAACATTTATTTAAAATTAAAACTCGTTCCACAACCACACTTAGATTCTATATTTTTATTTTGAAAATCAAATCTGGATCCCATTATATCGTCAATAAAATCAATATTAGTACCTAGTATAAACATTAAACTTTTATTACATAAATACAAATTATAATCATCTAATTTTATTGTTATATCTAATTTATTAAGTTTTTTATCATCTTTTAAAATCTTAAATTTATAAGAAAATCCATTACACCCACCCCCTTTTAAGTATAAAAAAGCACTTTTACCATCTTTTTTAATTAAATTAATTAATTTATTTTTAGCAATTTTTGTTATTGTAATCATTATTATATAATTATAATTTACACCTTTGCTGATTTAAAACGCCGAATTATTTATATAATTTTAATGTTTTAAATTTGGTAGACTTTGTAGGCTGATACAAACCGCTCAATTGCATTTCTTATCCAGATAATATAATTTTCATTATTTTTATAATTTCTTTGTAAGTGTTATTCTACAAAATTACACTGTTTAACTATAGTTGTTCCAGCACATTTTACCTATATGTATATATTTTAATATTGGAGTATTCAGTAAATAACTTAAATTACACTCTTCATTATATTTTTTCATATCATATTTATAACTTAATTTATATAATGGTGTTTTTATCTCATTAATATGATTTGTTACCTTATCTGATAATTTATTTAGTAGTCCTTGTTGCTGTATATAATGTGGACCATCAGCTGATATTTTAGGTGTCGAATCCCATAATTCTTTAAATTTATTGTCTGAATTATACAAATCACCAAATAAATAATGATGTCTAAAATAATTGTTAATTTTATTGTGATTTTTCCAATAATTAATTATTTTTTCTTTCCATTTTTGTATTATATAATTTTTTTTTTCACTATATAAAAACCAATTAGATAATAATCTATCTGGTCCTGGTTTATCAAAAGCAAAAAATCCAGTTGAAATGTATTTATTTAACCAATTGTCTAATGATTGATTACAAAATACTGTTGCATCACACCAACACCCACCATATTTTTCAAGTAATAATACTCGTATAATGTCAGCATAGTGACATTTACCTATAATTTTATTTTGAATATCAGGTATTTCTTCCTCTATATTAATATATTCACTTAAATTGTCATCATTTAATTCTATAATTTCCCAAGCTGGATTTTTTAATTTCCATGATAATAGACATTTTTTTACAACAATTGGTGCGTTTATAAATTTTGGGCCCAATATATAAATATTACTTTTCTCATTTTATATAATATATTTAGATATTATTTTCGGCGTTTTAAATCAGCAAAGGTGTAAAAGTCATAAATTGTTTAAAAAGAAATAATTGTTTTAAAGAAATAATTTATATTAAAAAAAAATGCCTGTTTACAATAGTGAATTGATTATTAATAGTGAAAAATTCAGTAAAGTAGTAAATTTACTAAGAAGTTTTTTCCTTCAAAAAAATTTTATTGAAGTTCATACACAAAATCGTTTAAGTATTTTAGCTGCTTGTGAAGATCCATTTAATGTACAAACATTCCAGTATGCAGGAAAAGTTTGGCCATTACCTCAAACTGGACAAATGTGGTTAGAATATGAAATGCTTATAAATCCAGATTGTGCAGGAGTTTTTTGTTTAAGTACTTCTTATAGAATGGAACCAAATCCAGTACCAGGAAGACATGATATTATTTTTCCTATGTTTGAATTTGAATTTAAAGGATCAATGGAAGATTTAATAGAACTTCAGAAAGAACTTCTTAAACATTTAGGATATGACTTAAATAAAATAGGTCGAGATACTTATAAAAATCTTATGATAAAATACAATAAGGATGAATTAGATAATGAAGATGAATTTAATATGTGTTAAAATAAACAGGGAATGTTTATTACAGATTTCCCTGAATTTACAAGTCCTTTTTGGAATATGAAAAGAAATATAGATGATACTTCTTATAAAGTAGATGTAATTTTAGGTGGTATGGAAACTTTTGGATCTGCAGAAAGAGAAGTAAATAAAGATGTTATGCTTGAAAAATTTAATAATATTATGAATGGAAAATATAAAGATAAATTATATGAACTTTTTGGTAAAGATAGAACTGATACCGAATTAGAAGAATATCTAGAACTAGACTTTATTCCACGTGTTGGTTGTGGAATTGGCGTAACAAGACTAATTAAATCAATGGTAAAAGAAAATTTAGTTTAAAAAAAAGTTTAAAGAAATATGGATTTATTTATTTGCTTAAAGATTTACCAGAAATAATTACTAAGAAACCAAATAATATAACATGAATAATCAAATTACTATTATATCAATTGAAGGTAATATTGGTTCTGGTAAATCTACTGTTATTAATACTTTAAAAGAATATTATAAAAATAATAACAAAGTTTATTTTTTAGAGGAACCTGTTTCTGAATGGATTGAAATTAAGGACTCAAATGGAAAAAATATAATTGAAAAATTTTATGAGAATCAAGAACATTATTCATTTTCATTTCAAATGATGGCATATATATCACGATTAGCAATGTTAAAACGTGCTATTAAACATTGTAAAAAAAATGGAATCAAATTAATTATTTGTGAACGATCACTTCAAACAGATAAAAATGTTTTTTGTAAAATGCTTTATGATTCAGGAAAAATAGAGGATATCAATTTTCAGATATATAATAAATGGTTTAATGAATTTATTTCAGATATGCCATTAATTTATTTTGTGTATATTCAAACAAATCCCAAAATTGCTAATGAACGAGTACTAAAAAGAAATCGTAAAGGTGAAAATATTAGCATTGAGTATCTTGAAATGTGTAGTACATATCATGATAGTTGGTTAATTGAGAATTGTGTAAGAAATTGTATTGTTTTAGATGGAAATGACGTATCAAGTTTAACATTTGAAAAAACTAATAAAATTGTCAGTAGTTTTATTATTTAAAATAATTAATTTTATTTTAATAAATAATTTATAAGTAATGAAAATATTATTATTTTGTTTAATTGTATTGATTTTAATTACTATTATATTATTTATAATTAAGTTTTTTAAATATAATGATAACGAACTATATAAATCTATTAAAAATGTTAAATATACAGGAGACTATAAAATTCCTAAAATTATTCATCAAGTTTGGTTACAAGGTTATGATAGTTTAGATTCAAATATTAAAAATGTAATAAAAGAAAATTTAAAAATGAATTTAGAATGGAATTATAAATTTTATGATTATGAAAAAATAGATAAATTTATTAAAGAACATGAATCTCAATATGTTTATAATGCATTTAAAAAAATAAATCCTAAATATGGTGCAGTAGTTTCAGACTTATTTAGATATATTATAATGTATCACGAAGGAGGAGTATATATGGATACAAAATGTAAAACTAATATTCCTTTAGATGATTGGGTACATAAAAATAAATTACAATTTAGTTTTTTTGGACCAACAAATATTTTATTAAATAAATATATAGATTATAAAATATTTAAAAATACTAGTCCAAGAGAAATAGGACAATGTTTTTTATTATATCCAAAAAATCATGAAATTTTAAGATTATTAATTAATACAATTACAAAAAAAATATATAAATTTAATAACAATAATATAATTAATTTTTTCCCTAATAAAATTAAAAATATATATAAAATATTTACATTAACAGGTCCTTGGATATATACAAAAGTACTCTTACCCTATATTATAAATAATATTAATGATTGTATTATATATAATAAAAATGAACTAGATGGATTTTATAATGGATATATATTGTATGATGGAACAAATGGTAAATATCATAAAAAAGAACACTCAAAGAAAAAACATTATATACATTTAAAAGAAAAAATAATTTTATAAATCATCAATTTTACTTTTAACTACATTAGGTAAATAACTAGGCATTATAGGTACATATTTACTTGCGATATTCATAAAGAAATAATATTCTATTCCACCAACCAATAATAATATAATTAAATTTTCTCCAATAACTTCTAACCAATTAATATTTCTACGACAGAAAATATATCTAACAAATATACAAGCAAAAAACCCAATTAGTAACATAACAATAAAAGCAATATTGAACTGCAATAGATTTTTATTATTTCTTGTAACAGTTGAATCTTTACCTTGATAATATTTTTCTAAATATTTTACATCATTATCAGTGAATATTTGATTTGATATATGAAAATTTTTTAAACCATCATTAACACCACTCACAATTTCATTATTAATAGTTTTTCCTTCTGTTTTTGATATTACTGTCCAGAAAAAAATAGTTAAAAAACAAAAAAGTAAAAATATATGCAAATAAATACTATAAAAAAAATTAATATAATATTCCATATTTATATACTTAATAATAATGAAATATTATTTTAATTAAAATTTTAAAGAAAAGAAAAACATTTATGGTTCGGGACAACTTGCGATACTTTTTCCAATACAATCTTTTCTTTTACATGGATTACATCTATTTTTATCTAAAGTTTGTATTATTTTCAGTTTAATTTGGTTAGGATCTGCTGATAAATAATTTTGCGCAATTAAAAACATAAATAAAGTTTCAGTTATTGCAACAAAAATTAAACTAATTAATGCACTATTAAATAAAAATTTTAAGTAATATTTTTCCCATTTATATATAAATCCAAACATTAAAACTATTACTAATATTATTCCTAACAAAACACCTACAAAAATCCATGCTTTTTTTGTTATCTTATTATTTTCTTTTCTAACACTTTCATCTGCTTTACTTAAATCTTGTTTATCAAATGAATTATTAATTTTCTCTCTAATAAATTTTTTAGTGTTTTCAGGTACTGGTTTTAAAGTGTTTCCCACAAAATCATCTATAACAAAATCAATTTGATCTTGTATTATTTTTTTTTCAAAGTATTGTGCTATAGTAAAAAAGAAAATTGTCAAAAATAATGCCATAGTTCCAACATGAATTAAAATATTAACAATAAATATGCTCCATTTCATTAATTTTAATAATAAGTTTTTTTTTATTTTTAAAAAGTTTTAATTCTTTTTAAATCTGGACTCTTTCTAGATTGTATATATTCACTATTACATCTTTTAATTTGTGTTAAATTGTTAATACTTAAATTGTTGATACTTAAATTGTTGATACTTAAATTATTAAAATTATGAAAATTATCAAAATTAGGAATTGTTCTGAAGATATTTTCATTAAAATTTACTTCCATATCTAAAGATAATGCTTGGTTACTATTTTGATTATTATTAAAAGATGTTATAGCATGTAGATTACTGTATGCATTTTGTCTAATAACAGGAGGTGGAATAAGAGGAACAGTAAGTAGATCGTTATTTATATCAATTTCAAAATTCATTGTAATTGTGTTTAAATAATTTATACATAATTTATTTTCTTAAATTTATTTTAATTTGTAATTTTTTACAATTTTTACATTTTAGTATTTAGTTGACAAATTAAATGTTATTCTTACTTTAGAATTAATATCTGCAAAACTAGGAGAATGTATTAAATATTCATGCATAATTAATATATCTCCTTGTTCACCTGTTACATCAATAATTTTTTCATTATGTTTAATTACTATATTATCTATTACAGGATCTAAATTTTTATTAGTTCTATAATTTTGTCTTAGTATATAATCATTTATTAATTTATGAGAACCCGGTATTACAGCAGTACCTCCTTCATTTTTATTTACTTGTGTTATAAATGGTAGTAAAACTACTGATTGTTTTGTATTTATTTCATTTTTATAATTTAATCCATCTAAATGAAAGGAATCTTCTGGGCATTTAACCGAGTTTTCTTCTTTATTATCATAATTATAAAATGGATATCTCAAATGAATCCAACCTAATCCTTGTTTTGCTAAATGATTATATTTCCAATTTATATTTCTTCCATTTCTATAATGAATCATATTAAGTATATTATTTAGTTTTTTACTTTGAAATAATGCTGGAAATCTGTAATGTTTATTATTTTTTGAAATGATGTGCCCACCATTTGGTCCATAAATGAGTTGACCATGTTTTTTTGTATTATCTTTATTTTTCCAACTATCAGGTTTTGATAAATAAATTTGTTTTTTATGTAGAATAGGTATAATTGTATTTTTAATTAATTTTTTACATTCATTTTTTATCATTGCTTTTTTAACTACAACGTATCCATCTTTTTCATATTTTTTTAGTAAATCATTTATTGACATATTTATATTCTTATTTTAATAATTATAAAAAAAAAATAAATAATTTTATTATGTCATTATTAATAATTTTACCTAATGAAATTTTAAAATTAATACAACAACATTTACAAGCAACAATTATTCAAAATATATTTAAATTACATAGACCTTTTTCAATATTAGAATGTGGTGATCGCGTAATGATACTAGACAAAATAAATTATAAGCAAATTTATAAAATGTATGGTACTATTATTAAAATATATGAAAAATCAAGTAAAATTAAATTATTACCTCGTATAATACCTAATTGGAAAAGATGTAATATTAATTTTTGGAGTAATTATCAATATTTCTTAAATGATTATAGTTTTCCATATTATACACCAAAATCAATTAATATATCAAATCATAAAATTATTAAACTTAATAATTGGAATGATAAAATAAATATTAGTGATGGAACAAAACGATTAAGTCTAAATAATTATAATAATATTAATTCATTAAAAAAATCTAATATGTTTGGATACTATTTTTAAAATACTTAGATTTTAAACTATTTTTAATAAAAATTACAATTAATAAAATATAATAAAGACTAGTAATAATATTTTTAATTATGATTTTATATCATGGTACTTCAAAAGAAAATGCAGAATCTATAAAAAGAAATGAATTTTCTTTTGAATATATAGGAAAAAATTGGGGATCTACCTATGGAAAAGCAATATATTTTACAAATTGTTATAAAACAGCAAAATGTTATTCTGGACTATCCGGTGTAGTTTTGATTGTAAATATTGAAAATATTGATTATCAAAAATTACATAAAGACTATAGTCCAAATGATAAAAAACATATTAGACAAATAAAATCTATTATTATGAATTTATTGATTAATTCTAGTAAAAATTGTCTACTAAATTATTATGAAAATGAATATATTTTTTTTAAAACATTTAAATATATAATAATTTCATAAAAAAAAATTATTATTTAATTAATAGAATTAAATATAATGGAATATTATTCTTATAATGTTGCATGTTTGATCACTTCAATATTAATGTTAATAATTGTATCTTTTAAATTTCAAGAAATAAATTTATGTTTAATATTGTTACTTGCTTCAATATTTTCTATAATATGGAGAAGTATAAAAATATTAAAAGGTAAGAATGCAATAGAAAAAGATAATAATCAGAATCATTCTTTAACAAATCCTTTTTTTATTTTAGATTTTGGATTTGCAACTTTAGCATTCTTATGTGTATTATTTTCAAAACAAATTAATAAAAAATTTTTATTACTAATATTTTTAATTTTTATTATATCATGGTTTATAAATTTTATTAGTTACAGTAATGATAATAATAATTTTAAAAATAAAATTATTAGCACATCGCAAACTATACACTTTTGTGGACATTGTTACCTAATATTTATTGTATTTATTACTTTTTATCTAAATATTCGTTAAGTTTCATAAATTTTTAATTGCATTACACATTTCCTTTTTAGTTGTTAAATATGAACGTCCAGGATATTTTAATAATTTTAATATCTCTTTAAGATCTTTATAATAATTTGACATACAAGAATATTTATCAACATTATTTAATGTTTCTTTATCAATTTTATCTGTTGAAACTTTTTTATTAAATGGTAAATATTCAAATAATTGATTACCTGATTTAGACATTTTAGTTCCAATTGTAATATTTAAAATAGATTCTAAGAAATTTTGAAGTCCCCCCATTTCTTGCCACTGATAATCTGGCGATTTTAACCCAGGTGTTGCATTAACTTCTAGTAACCATGGAACTGGGACTTTGTTTACTGCATTATTTATTTTTTCATTTTCTAAATGTAAATCAAATGCAATATATTGATAACAATTATTATTAATATTAATACATAATAAATTATCTTTTACTGCTAATATTGTTGTTATTATTATATATTTAATTCTATCCATTAATTTTTTGTAATGTTCTTTTGGTATTAAATCACGTGCTAATCCTGAAAGGTCTTTATACGCATCACCTGGATTTTTATTTAAAACTTCTTTATAGCATTTTGATCCAAAATATAAATTAGTTAAATTGCAAAATTTTTTTTCGATTTCATTACCGGCATTACAAGAATTATATTCTTTTGCAGCACAAAATACTAATGATTCTTTATATAAATATACTTTTAATTGATTTTTATATCTATGAACTAATACATATGTTCTTAAATGTGCTTTTCTACCACTTAAATCATTATAAATTACACCAGAAACTCCAGTTTTATTTAATTTAATTAAATATGGATCATCTAAATATTTTGAAAGCACAAAATCTTTATCAGAGTCTTCATTATTTTTCATATTACTAATTATTGTTTGTGGACTATCTGAAATAATTATACCTTTTCCCTGTTGTCCATATGCAGGTTTAGCAATTATTTTTGAATTATTTAATGGACTATTTTGAATTTTATCTAAAATATCATTATCTGATAATTCTGAAATATCAATTGTTTCAGAGTATGGAATTATTGAATCCCAATTTTTAACATTAGATTTAAGAATTTTTGTCATCTCTGCCTTATCACCCAAATAAAATCCTAATGTATTTATTCTATTTAAGACTTTCATCTTAGCATCATATGGAAATAAATTTTGCATTAACTGTATAAATTTATCATTACCTAATTCTGATATTTTACTAATTAAAAATTTACTTATTGGGGACATACCTCTAAATCCTACCGATTTATCTAATTTATTACCTATGTGACTTGGATATGGAAAAGATGTATAATTATTATTATCTAAAATATTGTAAATTTCATTATA
>MDTB01234183.1_pt1 | contig 10103 bp, 7 predicted proteins | sample 811161 | NCBI WGS metagenome assembly MDTB01 (sample SAMN05326650, study PRJNA326480) | marine metagenome | isolation source: seawater | place: Mediterranean Sea | collected 2009
TAGCGAGTTCGGCATCATATAAGAGTTACTCCACAAACACCCAGTCCCGGCGTTAATTCAGTCGTTCTGACAGGGTCCAGGGCTAGTCTGCTCTGCACACAGCCAAGTCACAGTACCCTTGGTAGCAGGTCGCTATTTCTTCTATGTGCCAGCCGGTGCGCTCCAGTGCATCTGCGAACTCGGTCGGGCTGTGCAACCAGTAGCTGCCCTGGCGCTGCGCCTGCAGCCCAATACGGGTCTGTTTTAGCACCTCTCGGTACCGCCAAAACCACGCCAGCGCACCACGCACACCATGTTGTTTCACCAACGACTTGAGCATGAACATACTCCATTTGCCCACATCCATGGGACGGCCAAAATCGATGATGAACAACTTGCCGCCACGCTTTGTCACACGGCGTATTTTTCGCAGCATGGCATGAGGATGAGGCATTGCGTACAGCGCGTTAACGCAGATCACCAGATCCTGCGAACCCACTGCTAGCAATGCATCGCGCAGGGTATTTTGAATCACTTCCACCTTTAGACCCTGCAGGCGATACTTGATCAGCGCCTGAGTGTTCATCAACGCGTTAGAGTCTAAGTGGGTAAAACGCGCCCCCACTAAGATGTCGCCCAGAACGCTGGTGTAGTTGCCGGTACCGGCACCAATGTCCAGTACCTGCGGCGGCGTCGACAGCTGCCAATTGCCGACACGATCTTTTAGCAGTTGAATATTCTCCTGATACGCCGGATTTGCCTCACACATAGCGTCGTAATCTAGCGCGTAACGTGCCCAATCTATTTCGTCCATGCCACCTCCAAAGACATTGGTTATGAAGTTTTACCCGAGCGCTTAGATACCGAACCTTGGCTTGAATAACCAAAACCATAGCCTGGTCACCAGGCCAATGCCCCGATAGCAGCTCAGTCGCAGCACATCCATGCCGTTAGGCTTAATGACGCCGAGGTTGAGCAAGTACTGATAGGGTTCGCGAAACATCAGGTTCCAGATCACCGGGCTGACATCGCGACCAAGACATACGTCTACCGCGTTCATCAGCATTAAATGCTGTTCGCCGTTCCAAAATTCGTCGTCTACGGTGACTCCCAGCTCTTTGCAACCTATCGATTTGTAGAAATTCAACAGGTTCGGCAACGACACCGACAACACATAAGGTCTACCCGCCGGTATGGCGGATACAAATAACTGATGCACAACATTGGCAAACAAGTTGCCACGGCGGTATTCCGGATCGGTACAGGCGCGGCTGACCTCTACCATTTGTCCTCGTGGCGGCAGCGCCTCGGGATCCTTCAAATACTTTTCCATAGACAGTGGTTGGTCGTGTTGCACAAAGCGGATTCGCGCAGACGCCACAATGCGTCCTTTGTGTTTGCCAACCAAAGTGCGCGCGCTTGGATCATCCTCGTCAGCTAAGTCTGCGGTACCAACATCGGACTTTTTTAAGTTGCCGAATTGTCGATGTGCTGCCAGCCGCAGCTGCAATACACCGGCCAAATCCTCTTCGCTGCGCAGGTAGTAAAAGTCCACCCCCTTGGCTACCGACGGCGGGTTTAACCCATCCGCTCGCAACGCATCCAAGCTGTCCACTTGGCCGAACTGAATCAAGTATTGCGCGATCATCTCTCGGGCATAGTGTTCTAAGTCTTGAATCGCAACTTCAACCGCAAACGAACGCGTGTCTTCCGCGGTGCTAGCGACCACCGCGACGATGACAACATTCATGGCGACCTCGCCAATCATAGGAAGACTCGTCTGCAGCTTTAATTTGAGCCCGGGCAGCAGCATTTTGTTGCGCTGGCTGCACACCAGACGCATACCTGTTGCTGACACGGCGGCGACCCTAAAGTAGATGTAGTCGTGGTATCTGGCCGGATTCAGCGCCAATGCGGTTGGAAAAAACTCAGTTGAGCACGTCCACAACCGACCCTGATCGCTAAGCGCGACGGCGACAGCACGGTGGTCTTGATCTGTGCTTTGCCGCATCAAAGGCCGATTGCCGACTGGTGGCAATATGCGCAGCCCCAATAGCACTTGCCCTGCCACACTGGCGGAGCGCCCAACCACTATCGTGCACAAATTCAGGGTTTGTCTGGCAACTGTAAGCTGCACCTCGACTTTGCAATTGAGCACACCGAGTGTGAAGACGGCGCCGTCTACCGCCACGTCCAACCCCAGTGGGCTGACGCGCTGCACTTTTGCCGGCAATGCTGTATGACCCACCTCGCGAAGCCGCACCTTTGCTGTTATGGGATCGTTGGCATAAATGTCTGCTGGGTCTAACCAGCCATGGGCAATCGCTTTCATGACCAACCTCCTGGATACACGTTAGCTAAATGACTGGCCAACGCATGACTTGGGTGCACGATATATAACTGTTTCACTTCGGGGAAGTCGCGCACCGCAATGCCCAGATCTGCTAGCTGTAATTCTACTGCTGCTAGTCCGGGCACTTGCTGTTGCAACAAACCGTACGTTTGCTTCGACATAACAATGTCTCCTGTTTGCAATACCTTTTTAAGTTCAGGTTGCTTGGTTAACTCATCCATTCGAGCGACCAAATTCACTGGCGTACCCAAGGCGGTAATCTCAACAGAAGAATCGTTGCCACCCATGTTTCCTACCCAAGCTGAACCTGACGCCAGCAGAAAGTAACGCTGTATCGACGGTAAAACTGTCGACTGGTTCACATTTTGAGTAATTAATGCCAGCTGATTTGCCGCTGTAAGACCAATTAGCGCGTTTTTTTGCTGTTCTGGGTGATCGAAGTAAGCAAAGACAAGATCGCCGATCTTGCGGGGAACGCCTTCAAGGTCATCGATGATGCGATTCATGACGGTCAGTTCAGGAATCACCGACTGTTCGAGATAACCTTCTGTGAGCTGCGTCGCTTGGGTGTAACCACGAATGTCACTGTGCAAACACACCACCTCTTTATGACGCGGTTGCAGGGCTTGGTTAACGGCGGGGCGCACACCCATAGAGGTTTCGTAGACCAATTGTTCTATGCGCTTGGCGATCACCTTAGGGATCAACAAGCGAATCTGGTCGGCAATGAGCATGCGTAGTTCTATAACTTCGCGCTGCTGCTGGATACTACGTTGCTCTAATAAAAAACTGCGAACACCAAATAAATGCGCCGCTTTGAACGCGATCATCAACGCCATGGTTACCGTTGCACCACTGATCAGATAGCTGCTGGGTAAGCCTGTCTGCTGCAATGGCGACCACACACTGACGCAAACGAGCAATATGTACGCTAGGCTCATGAGAATACTCATGCGCAAAATCAATAGACTCACCAAGACAAATACAAAGCAAAACGCCCACGCATCAACCGAATACCATCCGGTTACCAATGCTTGGGTGTAGGCCATTAACCACATCACTAGGGCACTGGGCAGTCGGTAATAGCGTCCGAAGATGTCGATCCAAGGCGATGCGTACAACAGCGCGGTGCCTAACAATACGCAGCCCATCGATAGACGGAAGAACAACCAAAACTGCAACGGTTGCAACTGTTGATTGCTGTCAAAGACGTAGTAGTGCGCGGCGTACGCTATTGTGGCAAGGATGAACCAGGCTTGTGAGGTAACGATGATTAGCCTGCGCTCTTTCGCTTCCCAGATTCGCCGCCACGGGTACCCCTCGAACATCCGTGACGGCGCGAGCAGGTTATAAATTGATTGCAGGAATGGCTGCCAATCTTGCTTCGCTACCGGCCCAAAACTAATGGACGCTCGATCAGAACTGCCTTTCCACATGTGCACCACCACCACTTAGTCCATGCACGCTAGCGCGTTAGCAGGACGTCAAGCCGCAACAATGCGCTGACCGGTAGCGTTTTCTTCGCCAACGCGCATTTCTTTGATGGCTGATACTTTTTTGGCGTATTGGAAAAGAAAAACTCGGGGGTTTTCACCTTCTCGTGATATCCAGTCATGCGATACTCGGGGCATGCCCCAAACCGACCTTACCCAAGGCCACGTTCCGCTATCGCTGGCCAGACTTACTGCGCCCATGATGATGGGGGTGTCGTCCAGCGTCCTGGTACAAGTGTTGGAGATGGGTTTTATTGGGCAACTGAGCACTGCCCACGTCGCGGCCATTACTTTTACATTTCCCCTGACTATGGTGCTGACCAGCATTGCGCTGGGCATCAGCATCGGCACGTCTTCGGTGATCGCAAGGAGCGTTGGCCAGCACTCTCAGAGTCAAGACGGCGGCGATGACGTGCAACGTCTTGGTACCCACAGCCTGATCTTGGTTACTGGTGCGATGTCGGTCTTGGCGGCGTTGTGTTGGCTGTCGATCGATCCAATCTTTTTAGCTTTGGGCGCCGACAAAGCTATGCTGCCCTTGATCCACAGCTACCTCGACGTGTATCTACCCGGCAGCATTTTTTTCACCATCGCTATGATTCTGGGCAGCATTATGCGCGCCAATGGCAGCGCCACTGTACCTGGGGTGATTATGACCGCCGGTTCAATTGCCCATTTGTTGCTCGACCCAATTCTAATTTTTGGTTGGTTCGGCCTGCCCGCTATGGAACTGCAGGGTGCCGCTACCGCAATGACCGTGACTCGTTTTGCGGTAATGATTATGACCTTGATTTATGTCTTTCGCGGACAAATGGTGCTCAACCAAGATCACCTTCGCGCGTTCGTCAGCTCAAGCAAACGCATTTTGCATGTCGGCATTCCCGCCATTGCCACCAATTTGATCGGCCCAGTAACCGCCGCCTACATCACTCGATTAATGGCCAACTACGGCGAAACCGCGGTGGCGGGCTTCGGCGTTGCTGGCCGAATTGAGGCCGTGGCGGCAATGCTTATGTTTGCTTTGTCTGGCTCTATTGGCCCTTTTGTCGGCCAGAACCTGGGGGCCAAGAAACTGCATCGCGTGCATCTGGGTGTAACCGCCAGCTATCAGTTTTCCCTCGCTTGGGGCCTGCTAGTGGCGCTGCCGCTGTTCTTTTTTGGCGATGCCATTTCTGGATTGATCGATAGTTCGCCAGAGGTGATTGCAATTGCTGCACTTTATCTTGCCTTGGTGCCGTGGAGTTATGGTTGCTGGGGCATGTTAATGATGGCTACTGCATCGTTTAATGCTGTGGGCAAACCACTGCCTAGCACCGCTTTGTCCTTTACCCGCATGGTCGTTATATACGTGCCGTTGGCCTCGCTACTCGATCACCTCTACGGCTACCAAGGCATTTTCATCGCCACCCTAATCAGCAATACCCTGTTGGGCATCGTTGCTTACTTATGGTTTCGCACACAACTTTCAAACATGGCTCAGGCTCACTCATGATCTTACGTCGTTGTTTCACTATCGCCGCGCTTGTCGTTGCTACCGTTACGCTTTTTGCATTGGCCCCGTTGTTAATCGTTATGGCCCTTATTGCGAGCCGATTTGCCGGGTTTCGCACCGCACCGCATAGCCTGACCTTTATCTATTGGTTTGTTATTTGCGAGTGGATCGGTCTGGCGCGCTTTCTCTGGGTGTGCGCCCTTTATTACAACAAACCAGAATTCTTGCGGCGATTACGAGACATTCAGTTTTGGTGGGCGCAAGCTCTTTTTGATCTCGGCAAGTGGGTTTTTCAACTGTCCGTTGAAGTGCGGGGCAGTGATGCGTTAGACGGTCAAAGTGCCATTGTACTGTCGCGACACACCAGCATGGCAGATACGGTTTTACCACTGCTGTATTTCGGCAAGACTAGGTTCGAGAGTTTGCGCTATGTGCTCAAACAGGAGCTCCAGTTACTGCCTTGCCTAGACATCGGCGGCAACTTGCTGCCCAACGTATTCGTCGACCGCTCTGGCTCCGATAGCACCAAAGCGGTGGCTGAAGTTAGCCAACTGGTGGCTTCCGCTGGTGATGACGAGTCGGTGCTGATTTACCCCGAAGGCACACGCTTCACTCAAGCCAAGCACGATGCTTTGCGCGAAAAACGCCCTCAATTGCGCGATCAGCTCCAACGTTGGCCTGGCTTGCTACCACCACGCTTAGGTGGTGTATCGGCCATGTTGGCCAACAACCCCGGCAAAGATCTGGTGTTCTTGGCACACGTTGGTTTTGAAGGCTCGGCGAGTATCCACGACCTAGTCGGCGGCGGTTGGCTGCAACAAAGAGTCATTTTGCAGTTTTGGCGCGTGCCTTACGCGGAAATTCCTAGCGCCGACGTCACAGAGTTTTTGTTCGCTGAATGGGACAAGATGCAACGCACCGTAAATGAACTAAAAGCCGAACTGGTCTCGACTTAGGCGTCGAACTGGCTGCTATTCGGCGCCTCAAGCAGCCTCGCGATGCTTTGCTCGATAGCTGCAACCAAGGCCGATGACTGCGGTGCCGGATGACTCTCAAACGCTGTACATGCGTCTACTAACGGCTGCAGTTGGTAATTCGCAGCGAGCCCTTTCAAGCGATGCACAGTGCCGTCGAGTTTTGCTTGTTGCTGCTGTTGCGCGGCACTGCGCAGCTCAGCCCGCTGGCTGTCCAGCTCTGCGTACACCACGTCGAATGCGTGGCTAAACTCTTCTTCGGTAACAAACATTTGGCGCAATCGCTGCTCTAATGGCGATGGCTGAGACTCTTCGCCGTGCGTACCGAAGACCCAGCGTTCGAGCGTGCTTTCGAGTAAATCAAAATCGATGGGTTTGGTCAGAAAATCATTCATACCAGCGGCGAGGCAGGCTTCTTGATCATCCTTAAACGCCTTCGCGGTCAAGGCCACTACGGGAATGGTGATGCCTGCTTGTCGCATCCATCGCGCCACCTCTAGTCCATCCATTCTTGGCATTTGGATGTCGGTCAATACCAAGCTGAACGGACCGTGCTCGCGCAGTTGCTCACAGGCGTCTACCCCATCGGACGCCACCGTGACGCGATAACCCGCCCGTTGCAGCGCAATGCGCACCACCAATTGGTTCGCTGGACTGTCCTCCACCAGTAAAATGGGCAACGTCTGCGCTTTTGAAATAGGCCGCTTAATCAGCTCATTTTCGGAAAGCACTGGCTCGCCATCTGCTAACGCTAGCGCTAAGCTGAAGGTGCTTCCTTGCTGCAGGGTCGATGTGACCGTTAACTGACCATCCATCAAGGCTGACAATTGACGACAGATTGCTAAACCTAAACCAGTACCAAAATGCCTACGGGTATCAGATGCATCCACCTGCGCAAATACGTCGAATATAGTCTCGACCTGATCCGCAGCAATACCGATGCCGGTATCAGTGACCGATACTTTGTACTCCCAGCCGTCGACGCTTGGGCCAACCCGCTCTAGCGCTACCGAAACAACCCCAGCATCTGTGAACTTGATTGCGTTGCCTATGAGATTATTTAGGATTTGCGCAAGCTTTGGCCGGTCAGCTAATACCGGTTGGGTACAATTTGGGTCACACGTTGCGAGCAGTTCTAGTCCTTTTTCGCGGGCGAGAGGTTGGTAAAGATCCACTGCCTCATCAACCAGCTCAATTAGCGAGATGGAACTCTTAGCCAGAGCCATTTCGCCTGCTTCGATCTTCGTGTAATCGAGCACGTCATTCACAATGCTGAGTAACAGATTGCCCGATTTCTCTGCAGTATCGAGTAGATTCTGTCGCTCGGCTTCGTCCACGCCACTGCGCATGAAGCTAACAATGCCAAGCAAAGCATTCAGCGGTGTGCGAATTTCATGACTCATGTTCGCCAAAAACCGGCTTTGGGCTTGGTTTGCCGCTTCCGCCGTTTCTTTCGCAGAGCGTAAATCTTGCTCGATCAAGCGACGCCCGCGTAAATCTCGGATCTCCGCCACAAAGTACCTTTCTAACGCACCAGCCACTACGCCAACCGTCAGCTCTATGGGAATTTCCTCACCACCGTAAATCAGCATTTCGATTTCTGTGCGAGTATCAATGACAGGTCCCTCGCCGGTTTTCAGGTAATGCGCCATACCGGCGTTATGAGCAGCAACATAGCGTTCTGGAATCAACAGCTCGGCCATTGCTGCACCGATCAACTCGCGCTCGGCATAGCCCGTCAATTCGCACAACGCCCTATTGCACTCAACGATTACGCCGGCTTCATTTACAACTACCCGAGCGCTAAGGTTGCCCCGCAATAGCGCTCTGTTTAGTGCTTTTAGATGCGTGGTCTCTGATTCCACTAGCCACTTTGATGCGGGTGAGTGATTTACCTTTGCCACTAAGCTCAAATGTCTTACTACCAGCACCAATAGCAACACCAAGACTGCAGAAACCTCTGCAAACCAGGGGAATGCGTCGAGCGCACTGATTTCGCTGACCATGAGCCAAGCTGCCAACCCTAAGTATGCAGTCACCAGCAGAGCCAATGACCAGCCTACTGAACGTAGTCCTACAAAACTCATGAGCCGTTGCTCAGTTTAGTGCTTATATAAGCCTGAACGGCTGAGCCAACCTTATCTATCTGCTGCATGAGCGACGATATGCCCGGGCCATATATTTGACCCTGCTCACTGAGTTTTGCAGCAGGGTTTAGCAGTTCTGTAATTTCGCTCACGTCTGATTGCATGATTTCACTACGCACACGATCCGCCGCCGCTGCCAGATCGGAGAAACCGAACGTGCGCGCGGTACGAGCCAATAGCGGTAAGTCGAGCACTTTATCGCCACTCTGAGAAACGCCATGAGGCTGTTGATACAAAACCAACTCGCCAGCGAACTGCCCAAGTAACAGCTTGAGTTTTTCCGGCCCCATTACCCTGTTCAACTCACTCAGCCGCTCGTCGTGAACGCGCTCAAGCATGGTCGCTTTTGTCGACTTAGTTATGACCCTTTGCAGCGTTTTCTTTAATACCACCGCACTTACGGGCTTGGTCAGGTAGGCGTCAAATCCGGCGCTATAAACCCGCTCCTTATCCCTATCCGAGGTATGCGCGGTTAACGCGATCAGCGGGATGTCTTTGACTTCGCTCGGTAGCTCGCGGATTCGCTTACTCGCGGTCAATCCGTCCATTCGCGGCATGGCCAAATCCAGCAACACCGCCGCATATTCGCGCTCTTTCAGCGCCGCTAATACTTCCAAACCGTCGTTTACGGCATCTACCGTATGCCCCGCTTTACGCAACATTTGCGCAAGAACTAACCGATTAGACGGTGAGTCGTCGGCCAACAACAGCGGCTGGTCTTGAGCTTTCGATAGCGCTATCTCGCGTTCGGCATGATGAATCTGTTGTGCAAAATTTAACTGATCTAGCTGATCCGGCTCCGCCGCGAGGGACTCTGCCGGCAGCGTTAGCGACCACGCGGTACCTGCACCTGGTTCGACTTGAGTAACCAGATCGCCGCCCATGAGCCGCAGCATTTGGCGGCCTAAGTAGACCCCGAGTTGCAGCGATCCACTGACCCCACGGCTTTTCCATTGTGGTGAGTCTTGCAGCGCGACAAAGCTAAAAATGTCCGCAGCTGCAACCCCAGGCCCAGTGTCAATTAAGGTAATGGCCAAATGTTCGTCTTTAACGCCGGCTGTTATTCGCAGCACGCCAGGACGCGCCGATGCCAGCGCGTAGTCCATTATGTTGGCTAATACCCGATACAGCTTTTGTTCATCGAGCAGCATTGACGCTACGCATGGCGCAACCTCGACTTCTATTTCGACGCCTTTTGCCAAGGCCCTTTCGCTATACAGCAAAACCAAGCGATGCAGCAGCTTGGCTACATGCGCAGGCTTTCTGTTCGTTTCTAGCTGATTGTGGTTGAGCGCCCCTAGGTCAGTGAACTTCTGCAGCAGTCCTAGCAGTTGATGGGCGGCAGTTTCCGCACCAGCTAACATCTGCAATTGGCTCGGCTTCTCCAATTCTGGCTTAAGCAGACTCAACGCGCCCAGCAACGTACTCAATTCAGTACGCGCTTCCGGCATGATATTTACCAACAGATGCTGCGGTTCAAACGGCTTTGACATGCTCTGCCGCCTCGCTGCAGAAAATAGCGCCCGCAGCGGTCAGCTTCGCTGCATGCATGGTGAAAATCTCCATAGGTATGTTCGCCCATGACCTTGATCGGGAGGGCGAATGTGTCATACACCTACTAAAAGCGAAGATATGAGCAGACAGGCGGTCTAATTTTGTCGACCA
>MDTB01240216.1_pt1 | contig 10103 bp, 9 predicted proteins | sample 811161 | NCBI WGS metagenome assembly MDTB01 (sample SAMN05326650, study PRJNA326480) | marine metagenome | isolation source: seawater | place: Mediterranean Sea | collected 2009
AAGAAGCTATTTTAATTTTAAGTGAGCCCTTCATTAAGTATATTAAACGCCAAGCGCCTTCATCTTGCTTGCTAGTTTTGGGTACTTCTCGGCGGAATAGTTAGGATCGGACTTGACGGTGGCTGCCAAGTCCTTAACGAGCATATCCCTGTAGGCACTTTGGAGCTCCTTGGCCCCTTCCGGCTCCACCATGGGGTTGGCATGATTTAATAGTTTGGCTGTTGTCACCTCGTCAAAGCCGCTCTCAGTGGCAGCCTCTCTCATAACCTCCTGTAGGAGCTTGTCCGGTCCAGCAAGAGGACTGGTGCTTTCCCATTCGTAATACACGTTCGATGGTTGTAATTCCGACTATAGCATCGGTGTTAATTGTTAGTATTAATGAAGTGGGAATAAAAATGAAGTTAGATGTTGTCTCATTGATCAACAAAGATGCCCTCAAAAGCCTTTACTCACCGATCTCTTTGCGAGAGCATCCGTCTTGACCATCTTGGACCACTTATCCCTAATGGCTGGGGGTACATTACTACTAAAAGCTAGCCACGGTTTGACTGCATCGATCTTCTTGGTGGACTTTAGTATGGCATCCACGTCTATCACCGAAGGCAAAGTCTCTTCGGCAGCATCGTCGAGCATCGCGTCTAAGTCAGCCATCCTTATTGTATATTGCCCCTACCTCTGCTTATATCTCTATCCGCTTTATATTTACGAGGATTAATGGCCCCTCAATCGCGTTACAGGTGCATTTGTTCCCGCGCCAAACTTCACTCACGTATGTCACTCTTGTGCGTCAAGTATAGGCTAGATTTAAGGTATTTTATTATTAATGCGAACTTATTTATTTGTACTGGTGCTTTTGGTCATAGATTTGGTGGGTGCTTTTAAGCTTGTGGTGTCAAGAAGCTCCTCTAAGGCCTTCCGCCCAAACCTGAGCTTGATGGCCAAAAAGAGCAAGAAGAATATGAAGGCACCCGGTGGTGGTGGTCGAAAGGGGCAGGACTCTGGCCCTAGTAAGGCTCAGCGGCAAGGGCAGGAGGACAGATTCGATGCTCTGACTCGACAGTACATGTTCACCATGACGAATGTGAGCAAGACTCTACCTCAAGGTAAGCAAATACTCAAGAACATCAACCTGTGCTTCTACCCAGGAGCCAAGATTGGAGTCGTGGGACTCAATGGTAGTGGCAAATCGTCTCTGCTTAAGATAATGGCTGGTGTTGACAATCAGTTTGATGGCACAGCTGTGCCGATGCCAGGAGCAAGCGTTGGCTATTTACCCCAGGAGCCCATTTTAGAGGGTAAGACGGTACAAGATAATATTGACCTAGGCACTATTAAAGCGCAGGAGGTGCTTGACAAGTTTGATGAACTTTCCCTCAAGCTTGCCGAGGATCTCTCTGACGAGGAGATGGAGAAGGTCACTACAGAGTTGGGCCAAGTCCAGGACAAGATCGACGCCGGTAACATGTGGGAAATAGATCGGATGAAGCAGCGTGCTATGGATGCGCTACGATGTCCCCCACCTGACAAGGATGTCAGTGTCCTTAGTGGAGGCGAGCGGAGGCGAGTAGCAATCGCTCGTTTGCTGCTCGAAAATCACGATTTGCTTTTGTTGGACGAGCCGACCAACCACCTGGACGCAGAGAGCGTGGCATGGTTGGAGAAGTACTTGCAAGACTTTAAGGGTACGGTGGTAGGTATTACACACGACCGGTATTTCCTCGAAAATAGCTGTAGTTGGATCCTAGAGCTGGACCGAGGAGAAGGTATTCCTTGTGAGGGCAACTACAGCCAATGGCTGGAGAAGAAGCAGAAGCGCTTGGAGCAGGAGAAGAAGGACGATGAGAAGCTGAAGAAGAACATTGCTAGTGAATTAGAGTGGGTGCGGTCCAATCCGAAGGCAAGACAGACTAAGAGCAAAAGTCGCATGAACCGCTACGAAGAGATGATTTCTACTCCTGCTAGGGAGGGCATGGCGCATAGCACGACCATTTACATCCCCCCCGGCCCCCGCCTAGGAGATGTAGTAATTGAGGCTAAGAAGGTGAATAAGGCCTACGGCGACAAAACTCTTATGAAGGATTTAGACTTTGAATTGCCCCCTGGGGCCATAGTCGGAGTAGTGGGGCCCAATGGAGCGGGCAAGTCCACTCTGATTAAAATGATCACAGGGAGGGAAAAACCGGACAGTGGGGAGTTCAATGTCGGACAGAGTGTACAGTTGGCTGTTGTTGACCAGGATAGGGACAACCTGGACGGCACCTTGTCCGTATTCGACGAAATTACTACAGGAAGTGATGAGCTGCAGCTAGGGGGGGCCTCTGTCAATTCTCGCGCATACTGCAGTTGGTTTGGCTTCAAGGGGGCTGACCAGCAGAAGAAGGTAGAGAGCTTGTCAGGCGGTGAAAGAAATCGCTGCCAGCTTGCTAAAGTGGTGAAGAGCGGCGCAAACGTGCTACTGCTGGATGAGCCAACCAACGACCTGGATGTGGACACTATTCGCAGCCTTGAGGAAGCCCTACTTGACTGGGCAGGCGTCGCTGTGGTGGTTAGTCATGACCGTTTCTTTCTTGATCGTATCTGCACTCACATTCTCAGCTACGAGGGCGACGGCAACATCGTATTTTATACCGGAAATCACGAGGAATACTTAGCCTACAAGGAGGAGTACGGCCTCGGAAAGGAGGATGCCAGGGAAGCTAAATTTGCCAAGCTAGGCTAGACGACCAGATAATTAGCGTATTGATGAAGTTGTAACGAATTTGTTGCTCCGGCTGGAGAAGAGGAGACTATTCATGTCTTTCGACCAAATGCTACAGCTTAGTTACAACGGATACATCTTAGTTACAACGGATATATCATAGATGGATATTCAAAGCTGAGCAGACACCTTCCGACATAAGTCCCACACAGAGTGTTTTGGATTGGCCTGCACTAGGTGCTCCTGCACGATGCAGCCCTTGCTCTTGGCTGCGGCGATGAGGTCAGGGACCATACTAGTTCCGTCGGCTGTCTTACACAAATCGGAGGGCCTCAGCAGTGTGAAGTGATCCTTGTGACAGTGAATAAGCACATCACTCAATGCTCTCCGTGTACCATTTCTTGAGCTCTCTCTAGTACTGAAGCAAGATATCAACGGCTTCAGGGGGTCTCCAGAGATGAAACATAGGCGGAAGGGGATGAACTCCACAGGCCAAATGAAAAGAAGGGCATTGGCATCGACAAAGCCCGCGTATTCCAAGACGCTAGGGAGTATATCGTGCATCAAAGAGGCATCTTCGTGCTCTTTTTCGGCTAATAATGTCGCGGCAAAGTGACGGAAAGCCACCATGAGGGCGAAGGGATGAATGCCAGTGCCAATGCCTAGATGAAGGAAGAAGCATCGGTTCGTCTCGACCACACTCTTACTCAAGTGCAGCTCAGGAGGCAGACCTTTGTTCTGTAGTACAGGTAGGAGTGACACGTAAAAGTCGTCCATGTAAAATATAAAGGGCGGGTCCCCGTCTAGCAGCTCACGAGAGGTGCAGTAAGGCGGAGTCGAAAGGCCTAGCTCGAAGATGTCTCCCACGCAGCGGAGGACCTGCGCGTCTGCTACGCTCACACCCGACAAAACCTGGCTCTCTGACTCTTGAACCTTGTCCCTCCTTCCTAGAAGCTCTCCCTCGTACTCCTCCATGAGCTCATTATTGGTCTTCTCCCCTCTTTCCCCCTCTCCTCCATCCACTTCTGGGATGCGGAGCTTGTCGTAGATCTCCTTCAAAGTCTTCTTTGTTCTTGGGGGTACTAGAATATTCTCAGATGTGGGAATTTCTGCCTCAATAGATTGCTGTCCCCTAGCGGGCACATCCTCGGGAGCTGGAAGCGTGTCTATCACGCTCTTGACGCCCGGAGGGGCATGCATCTCATCTTCTAGCATATCAAAGAGAAATTCTTCTTGCTTTCTCTCTTCCTCACTTTCAATTGCAATCACAACTTTCTCAAGTTTGTCCATTGCCGCATTGACGGCACGCTTCATCCACGCGCGTTGCTTCATATTAGCTGCCGATCCATAGGCATTATGTGTCAAAGCAAGCTTGGTGGCGAAATTTAAAAACCGCTTCAGAGTCACGTACTGGACAGTAAATGCGGCAGCTTTCGCTTGCATTGCTTCTCCAAACATCGTTGCTGCTCTATCATTGTATCTCGATATTGGGATGGTGTTCCAAGGTTCGGGCACCTCGCACTGCACCTGTAGCTCCTCCAATATCTTTGTACGCGGCATATCCAGAAAAAAATCGGAATTATTCCATCATAGGCATCCAGTTAAGGTCGATAAAAGCAAATTAATGGCATCATAGTCCTCTCGAGCGCACTGTGGGGGAACCAGAATTAGGGCACGAATTTGTACGCTGACAATGTCCCCTGCACACCAGGCGTGTATGGGTGCAGATAATTCAGTAATTTTATTTGCTTAGGGTGGCAAGTCGAGGGGGTATAAAGTCGAATGTCACAGGGGCAGCCCCGATAAGAAGATGCGCATCTGGCCTGATGAGTGTAAGACTGTGACCTTATGAGGATTTTCACGACCATTTTTCTCGCTTTGGCGGCCTTATCCTACATAATGGTTGTCGTGCCCTTTAATATTCCATGGTGGAAGATCACTGGGAAGGTGCTCTTGGCCATAGACCGCTTCAAGATCATTACGACCGAGTTCCCAATCGACTTTAGTGCGGGAGCGTGCCAGCTGAGCGACCCAGACAAGGAAAAGTATACTATGGCGAGATATCGCAAGAAGCGTGTGAATGGTACGGAGGTGGACGAGCCGGATGATGATTACAACAAGCCACAACTTCTGCTGGCACACCAAATGGGTCGAAAGATTGTGAAGAGCTTGCCCGATCCGGCATTATTGGGCATTTTGGTACTAATTCTCTCCGAGCTATTGAATAGGGAAACGAAAACGAACTTTGTGCGCCTTCCTCCACCGCTACGTGCCATCCTCAACGAATCAGCTGTGGAGCTGGACCAGAAACTCGAATTTTTGAGCGCTATGCAATGGAACGTGGAACCGTTTCTCAGGACGGAGCTGGAGAACCTGCAAAAGCAGCCATTAGAGCTGCTGGACAAGTACATAGTGACGGACATTCTCCCCAGGGTGGACAAGGAAATCTCTCCCATCCTGAACTCACTGCTGGGGAACCCCTCCACTGTCTCCTCCATAACCAGCAACATCAAGGACATCATTCAGGTGGCCAGTGTGGTGCTGGTGCAGAGTGGGAAGGACTGGTCATGGGAGGAAATATCTGGCTGGAAGGACATAAAGTCGCGCAGCCTCAGCGAGGTGAAGGACTCGCCTCTTGAGGGCACTACCTCCGCCCTGCTGGACGGGGTGGACACTCTTGGAGACCTCGCTGAGCGCGCTATAGAGGACTGGAACAACATCCTTGAAGACCTCAAGAGCGCCAGTAAGGCCAAGACAGTGCTGGACTTGCGCCAGAAGGAGCAGGATGATAGCTTATGGGGTCGTTTGACGCAAAGCTTCTCAGCAGACAGGGATAAAGGCGTCAGTGTTATTGACACAGAAATCTACCTAGGGGCAGAAAGAAGAGCAGTGGGGGTGAGTAGTAGGGATACTGAGGGTACAGGAAGTAGTTTTGGTGTAACACTGAATGCTAACACGACAATTGAGTCCCACAACGGACCTCTCGAGAGTGTTAGCGGCGTACGGGGTAGTATTCGAACTAATATCGGTGGCAGTGACGTAGGCAGCAGTAGTAGCCCCACTGCAGATGATACAGGTGTGATTGATAGTGAGCAGAAAGAGGGGGAGCCTCTATACCGAGTGTGGCACCCGAGCCGCAAAACCAGGACGAGTGCGAAGAGAAGGGGGCTGTCCCCCTGGGGAAAGTGAAACTATCTGATTGCTTTAGTGTATGGGAACAAATCTCCAGTATTTCAACGCCCAGCCGTCATCGCTTCCGCCTCTGTAGTGCACCTTAATGGGGCATCTCCTTATCCATTGCGAGGGCCGGACAATAATTTGTATCGGTTGCCATAAAATTCAGGCACTTCTCCCATGACTCTTAAAACTCGCAAGAATCACTCTAGTCAACTGGAAAGGCGCGAGGGGATCGCCGCCGACAGGCACGTTTTGACCTATCGGCACGTGGGCTCCTTGGTGTAAGCCTCTCAATCCTCCTCTGCATGCTTCTCGGCGCGGCCCACTCCTCCATTACCTCGTCGTGGTTTCCGTCATCACTATCACTGAGTTCGAAGTTAATTTCTGGAGCGTGTCCGTACACCTTGCTGTCTCTCTTCATAGTTCGCGTGTATGTCTTCCTCTTGTCTTCGTCCGTAGACCCCTCATCGTAGGCTTGGTCACCAAATGACCCGAGCTCTTCATCTTCGTCTTCCAAATCTGATAAAAAATAACTTTCAGAAATCTGACTTCGCAGGGAACCGAGCGCAGCTAGGGCGGTCTCTTGTGCACACATGCTATCGGTATCAATTTCGATATGAGGTACCTCTACGTTGCCCTGCTTGGTCATGCCGCTTCCGTTCCTGCTGCTACTGCCACTTTCAGGGGAAGATGTGGCGGTGCTGGACTCAGTGTCAGTGGCCTCGCTAGTAGTGTTCAGCAGATCCTCTTCGTTACTTTCAACCTCTTCTCCGTTGGGAAATATACTGTCCAAGCTCATAAGAGACAAAGGTAAAGCGTTGTCGTCCTGGGTGCGCTTGCTAAGCTGCTTAATGTACGGTGAAAATGCCTCGACAGCGATGCTGCTACTGCCGGGGAGTCGAGGGCTGCAGGACAGTTGTAGATCTGGGCGAGGGGAGAGCTCTGCCGCAAAGGCGCGAAGCGTCCTCTTCTCTTGCAAGTCTTCGGTAGATTCACCAGCGAGACGGGGGCTGAACGCCTCGTTGCCGTCAATCTGCAAAGGACTTAACATGGATAAGCCCTCCAGGTCCTCCACATAGTCACTTCGTCCCGTGCTCCCAGTGGCATTCACGTGTCCACCGTGTCCAGCGTGACTGTGCGCATTGATGTACATGTCACGCATGGCGCTGTGCAAGTTCTCTTCGTGTGTGCTCTCGGGTTCACCAAGAATATTCACCGGCTCAATTTCCAGTGTGGGCACTAGAGGGTGAGCGCGAGGCTTACGCTCCTTTTTTCTCCCATCATTGCGCTTTTCGAAATTTATGTGACGTTGAGCAGCATGCCAGCGGTTTTTTACAGCGTTATCACTGCGACCAGGTAGCATTTTTGTGATGACAGCCCACTGATTTCCGAGGAGCTTCTGCTGCTCGACGATAATGCGGTCCTCCTCCGCGGTCCACTCGCCCTTCTTGATACCACCCTGAAGATGATTCATGTATCTCTCCCTGCATTGCTTGCCCGTACGGTCGCCCATCTTCTGGCCGTGTGCAGACCACACCTTCTGCAAAATTCCGATTGAATGCGATGAAGTAACGATGAACCAGGTATTAAAGGATAGTAAGTGGAAATTAGGAGGTTAGTGGGACTGTATAATAGTGTCATTGGTCTAATGAGTTAATCAGATTTATGTTTATACGAGGGAAACATCACGTACGGTTCCATACTCAGCCACAAGCTTCAGGAGCTTTTCGTCCTCCTCTTCTGTCCAACTGCGCTTTTGAATCTTCTTACGAGCCCCGACACTAGATTGCATACCGGTATTAGCTATCGCAGAACTCATTTTTTTGTCGAATGAGACTATTTCGTTGAGTAATCTATGTTTTATTTTTGTGACTTTGTGGGACCTCTTCCAATGTGGGAGGATTAGCCCGGTTCATGATATAGTGTCGTAGATTTGTCGTCACGAAAAGGTCTTTTGATAAACTAGAAAGGTTAATTATTCGCTTCATTGAAAATAATCTTTTTTAACCCGCTCATATGTACGACAGAGCCGATGCAGGATGGGAGGATGGGAGCCGGTGCATATCCAGCCATTTTTACGTCGGCGAGGAAGATATATTCGACTGTTTGGGTTCAAGTAGTCATTTTAACTAGTCTTTTATTTCATCTAGATCAAAGGAAACTTTGTTTCAAAGCTTTGATTCTGTTTAAAAGCGTCGAAAATAAAGTTGGACTAAAAGGCTAACTTCTTTTACTCTTATCGCACTCTAAGAAGAAGGCGCAGTGAATAATGGAAGGTTACTTGTATCTACGTAATAATGATGTCGCCAAAACGAGCACCTTTGACTCTCAGGGCAAGTGGAGCAAGCGATTCTGCTCATTGGTGGAGGACCCGAAACGAGGGCCGTTCTTCGTGGCGCGAAAGCGCATGGAAGAAGAATATAAGAACTACAACGCTATTGAAAAGCATATACCATTTGCAACTTCTCTCGTAAAGCTCACAAACTTCAGTGTCAAAGTGGAGGAGGACAAATCCTCGGGATCAGAAGTCGGGGGCATCATCACACTAGAGCACAATACGCTCGATACTGTCTATTTGAGGGATAAAAACTTCAACAGAGCACAAAAGTGGGAAAAGAAGATTACAAATGTCTTAAAAAACTGGGAGTCTAGTCCATATAGTCCTAGCAAAGACAAAAAAATCAAAATCGATGAGAACACTGATGTCAACATCAACAAGAAGAAGGGGGTAGTCTTTGATAAAACGACCATTAGTGGCAAGTCAACAGGAGGAGAGTACAAAGCAACCATTATGAAGCACAAGAGCGAAAAGGCTGTGCGAAGTGCCGCGCAAGAGACTCTTGCCGTAGGTAATGCCACTACCGACTCGTCTTCGAGCATTGAAGATAACAATGATTACAAGGAGAGCTTGAAGGCGAAGGCGCAGTCACAGGTGCTCCTCATGGATGGCAAACGTCGCTTCCTAGAGGAGAAGAAAGCTGCTGAGGAAGAAGCTCGGCGGCGGCAGCAGAGAGTAGATGAGCAGGAGACTGCACAGATGGAGATGTCGAAATTGCTTGCCGAGGCCGAGAAAAGACAGGCGGAGAAGCAGAGGCTTCTGACCGAGAGTCAGTTGCAGACAGAGATGCTGCAACGAAAGGCCCTGGCAGCAGCAAAGCGGGCTGAGGATATGATCTCCCAGAACGAGAAGGAGGTGCAAAATCTGCTAGAAGAAGCGAACCGTAAGAAGGCCCTGGCTGAGCAATTGAGAAAAGAGCAGGCAGAGGAGGAGCACCAGGCGCAAATTCAAGCAGAGATGATGCGGCAGTTAGAGGAGCAGCGGAAGGAGAGGGAGAGACTGGAGCGGGAGGAGGCAGCGAGGAAAAGAGAGCAGGAAGAGATAGCAGCCCTCAAGGCCGCCTTGGAGAAGAAACTCAAAGGCAGCACGACGGGTATTGGGGTAAAGAATAAGTCCTTGACAATAGTCATGTTTCTGGCTTTTGTGGTTACGACAGCCTGGCTCGCCATTGGCCGCAGCGGCGGAGGTGTGGCTATGCTTCTCGCGCTACAGCGGAGAGTGAAAAGTGGGAACGATTTGACCTTGAACCCTATAAAAAAGACTTTCGCCCTCGACCAGATGGACGATCAATTATCGCTATCAATTGGAGACGCAGATGCAGGCTTCAGTGTGGCGGAGGTGCTAAGAACAGCTCCGCAGGACGAGGTTGGAGCGGCTCTCTCCCCCCCGGCTGAGACGATAGAGTTCGAAGGGAGGTGGGCAAGGAGCAGGAGCGAAGACAGCACGGGTGGTGTAGCGACTGTAAAGCGAAGGAACCCGTTCCGAAGCCTCGTGCTGGTCATCACGAGCCCAATGCGGCTGCTCAGCGCCCTTCTGAAGAGACTCTTCATCCGATAAATTTCACATTCTGTAAACAATGAACAATACGACGCAGCCGATTACACCTCGCTGATCTGCTCTATGCAGGTAGTTGGGGGATCATGCGCATCATGCGCTGCTGCAATGAGAGATTCTTATCCCTCTCAGCGCTGTCCTCCATGAAGAGGGTCTCAAGGGTGGCCCGATCAGGGAGCTCCTGGTACTCCGCCAGCACGACGTAACCACCTCCATCAAGCCTACGAGCGGCTTTGAAAGACCCTGGGAACTTGCGGAAGAGTAGCCCGCGACATGGGAGAGCGTTGGGCCCGCGCATATTCAGTTGCTCGAGCTTGTAGGCTATTTGAGCATTTG
>MDTB01194265.1_pt1 | contig 10102 bp, 3 predicted proteins | sample 811161 | NCBI WGS metagenome assembly MDTB01 (sample SAMN05326650, study PRJNA326480) | marine metagenome | isolation source: seawater | place: Mediterranean Sea | collected 2009
CACGTCAATAATATATTGCACTATTTATGTCAATTTACGGATTATTTAGTTTCAACTCATTTTTATAATTGAAATAATATTAATAGAAACATATCAATATTAGATTATTATAATCATACTTAATAGATTTGTATATAGTTAAATGAGCCTATTAATATACAAAATACATACTTGATATACAATTATATAGTGATATAACGATGTTAATATACAAAATAGATACTTTAATATCAAATGTGAAGGTTTTATTTTCATAGAAAAACATTAAGTATGCATAAGTATATACAAGTATATACAAATGAAATATATACGAAAATGATCCATTATTTGATATTCCCTTCCTTTTTTTTTGTTTCGAATAATTCGTAAAAATAATATGCAATGTGACCAACAATTTTACTCGATTTGGTATACTAAGCACATGATATAAATATTCATTTTATGTAATAGTAATACATTATATTTTAATATAAAATCATATAGGAAGAATAAGTAGATTCGCTCGTAAATCCTACCACCACTTCTACATGGATACAATGCTATACACCTGTTTTTGCAATAATTTTCATTAAATATGAATTTGGAATATTTGGTATTTAATCTTCTTTGTTCCAACCAAGGAAGGTTCTTTCAATATCCACAATGATACATCCAGCTTAAATTCAAATTTTTTCCCGCTATTCTTTTAACTGATTTTTGATAATTACAACAAAAAAATAAAACAAAAACTAGAGAGGATTTCCGCGGATATCGCACGATCCTCTCGAAACCAAAAACAACCCATCATCATAAACTAAAACTACCTCCGTCCTGGTAAATAAAACAGAAACCCATGATATATTAATATATGCGGGTATAATATCCTGTAGAATCTATGAAATAGAAGAATATCTGCATATGTATGAAATATATACTGTATAATTATATACTTTTTATCATCCACAAAGAAGGAACAATAATTATTAAGTATCATTGTATGATCCACCCGTATTTGTTTAATCACTTATATCATACAATTATAAGCATTACAATATATTGACCATCATTGTATCGGAGCATTACAATATATTAAGTATCATTGTATCTATATTTAATTAGTTACTTAGATCAAAATTATATGCAAAGCATTACACAAAATCAGTATCCAAAATAATGGCTAATAAAGAAAACCCAACTTCTTTAAGTAAGCGAGGAAAAGTATTATTTCTTATCGGACTCAATTACAATCCTGGAAATGAATTGGAAGAGAATAAAACACTGACGATAGCACAGAACATACCACCATATTTATTAAATGATAAATATATAGAGATGTTTCCTAATGCTAATCCATTTATTTGTGCGTGTGAGAAAGGATATTTAGATCATGTTCTAAATTTAATATGGATGGAAAAAATTAAATTAAAAAATATACCAGCAAATATACGAGAACAAAAACTGAAAACATTTCTTAGTGCAGAACGGAACTCCATCCATAATGTCTCCTTCACGCCCTTAGGAGTTGCTGCAAGATACGGACATTTAAAAATTGTTCAAGTATTAATAAGTAATGGTGCTGATCCAAGTATTTGTAATAAACGCGATGGTTGGAATATTTTTCATATTGCTGCATATTATAGTAAAACTAACTCCAATTTAGTGATTTATTTGCTTTTAACATTGGATATAAAAATAATAGTACAGAAAGATGTATATGGAGAAACACCATTGTATTATGCATATAAAAATCCAAGTCGTATAAAACAAGGTATAATTTATACAATTGAAAACAATCATAAATTTAAACGTTACTATGAAGAATTGCGTATTAGACAAGAACAAGAGAAAAAATTAAGACGAAGGCGCGAGGTAATACAATTAGAAGATAAATATAAGAAAAATACTTACTATTCAAGTGGTATACCATTTATATGTGCATGTGAAAAAGGAAATTTTGATGATGTAAAATTATTTATTGAACATTGTGATGTATATGGTATGACGTTGAAAGATATGGTAAATCAAGTTGGTAGAGATTCGTCTGGTTGCCAACATACACCGCTATCTGCAGCTATTTCTAATGTACATAAAGACATTAGGGCCTATTTATTAGAGAATGGTGGTGATTTAGTTAAAGCATATTTGACGGAATTTCCATACAGTACGCCGTTTGTCTGTGCATGTGAAAAAGGACGTTTTGATGATGTGAAATTATTGATTGCAGGGCATAATAATGTGAATGGTAGTAATGGTAATAATAATAATATGACATTGAAAAAATATGTGAATCAAGTCGGTAAAAATAGTCGTGGTTGGGAACGGACACCTTTAATGGCAGCTGCAGTGAACGAACATTTCCAAATAGTTAAATATTTAATTGAACAAGGTGAAGCTGATCCTAATATTGGAGATAGTGATGGATATAATGCATTGTTTTGGGCAGCACAGTATAGCAAAAAAAAAGATGTAATTCAAGTACTACTAAATCATATGAGTATTAATAGTATTAATCAAAAGACCAAATCTACGGGAATGACTCCTCTGGACTTTGCAGCCAAGAATGAAAGTATAATTCGAGAAGAGATCATTTCACTCATAGAAGAACGAAGACAAAAACTAAAAGAATTGAAAAGAACACAAGAAGAAGAAAGACGAATAATGAAATATATTAAAAAAATAAGAGGTAAATACAGCATCAAATTTCCAAACGGCACACCATTTGTCATTGCCTGTGAAAAGGGGATATTGAAGCATGTAAAGGCATTTGTTGCTGAACATCTTGCACGTCTTACCAGATTTAAATTGGCTGAAAATATTAGGAATATCACTAGAAATACTCCTATTTTTTATGATGATTTATCTTTCTCACTAGCAGCACCTACAAGGAACACAACTAGAAATGCAACTAGAAATACTAGAGAGACGGAAAGAGTTGAGAATGAACAAAAACAAGACGAATATGAAAGTAATGTCGAGAATATCATAATGTCATTACAAGAGTGGTCGAATCTTGAAGGTAAAACTACTCATGGTTATCCATGTACACCTTTAATGGCAGCTGTAAGATTTCAACAGTTTAAAGTTATTCAATATCTATTAAACGAATGCGAAGCTGATCCAACTGTTGTAGATTCTCGTGGAAGAAATGCATTGCATATTGCAGCAAGGTATCATAATACTGACGTAGGTATTCGAATGTTATTAAGGCACCCTCGTATGCAGGAAAAGAATGTTAATCAGCAGTCGTCCACGGGATTAACCCCCTTGGACTTTGCATATAAATGGAATCACTCTGATGATATCATTAACTTGTTACGTTCCGCAGGTGGAAAAGCACTTAAACTCCGGTTCATATGATGATGCAAATGGTACCTGGTAACAATTGAGTTGGATTATATAATATTGCGTGTAACTTTTTATAAAATTCAGAGGGAATCTTTCTTCGGCACTTCAATCTTCAATCTAAATAATACTCATGTTGTTTCATTTTTTTAATTTTTTTTAAGGAGTATAATTATAGTTCTTTGAATTGAATAATAAATAATATTATAATTTCAGCACTAAATACCAGGCATGTAGCACAGCATACATATACATAGCCAATACGTGTATACTAATACCTCTCCTCTGGTTTAATAAAAATAGATATATATTTGCTGGATTGGTGGTGGAGATAAGATACATATACACAAGAAAATAATATATACGAATATAAAAAGAACAAAACTAGAGATAGTATGAGAAACAAACAAATATTATCAATATTCAGTTATATTATATTCACGACAATACTTATATTTTGTATACAATCGTCAAATAATAATAATAATAATAAATTTATTACCATCATGGCAAGTAGTGTTGTCCCAACTAAATTATTAACATCTGGCCATAAAATGCCTACCTTAGGCTTAGGAACATGGAAATCAAAACCAGGTGCAGTTGAAAATGCTGTCTTGGAAGCATTGAAAGTAGGATATCGCCACATTGATTGTGCTGCTGTATATCAAAATGAAAAGGAAGTTGGTAGTGCATTGAAACAAGCATTTGAGGAAGGCATTGTAAAACGGGAAGATGTTTTCATCACTTCAAAGCTATGGAATACTTTTCATAAACCAGAATATGTAAAACCAGCATTAGAAAAAACATTAGCAGAACTAAATTTAAAATATTTAGATTTATATTTGATACATTGGCCAATTTCGTTGGAATATCAATCCTCATCAGACTTATTCCCCAAAAAAGAAGATGGAACGATGAAATATTCAAATGACTCATATATCGAAACGTGGAAAGCAATGGAAGCAACAGTAAATGATGGGTTAACGAAATCAATTGGTCTATCAAATTTCAATTCAAGACAAATCAACGAGGTGATGGAAATTGCAACGATAAAACCTGCTGTATTGCAAATTGAATGCCATCCATATTTAACGCAAGAAAAACTAATGGGATTTTGCGCTGAGAAAAACATTGTTATTACATGTTATTCACCATTGGGAAGTCCGGATCGTCCATGGGCAAAACCGGAAGATCCAGCATTGTTAAAAGATCCAAGGCTTTTAGAAATGGCTAATAAATATAATAAAACACCTGCACAAATATTAATACGATTTCAAACACAACGTGGTAATATTGTTATACCGAAAAGTGTCACACCAAGTAGAATCAAAGAAAATTTTGAGACATTGGATTTTGACATTAGCGATGATGATATGGGAGTAATAAATGGTTACCATCGCAATTGGAGAGCATGCATTCCAGCAATTGAAGTGGATGGTAAAAGTATCCCAAGAGATGGCAAACATGCATATTATCCTTTTCATGAAGAGTTTTAAAATATCATATATATATATATATATTATGATATGCACCCCATATGTTTCTCAATTTTTTAGTACGAGTATGCATCTAGTAATAGTACGTGTATTACCACAAAAATTACAACACAAAAAAGTGTTTTAATATAAAGCATATCTTTTTAATACTAATACGAATAATATTACATTTTTTACTCGTATAATACTCGTAAAAAATATGTACGAATAGAAGTTCGTATTTTTTATAAATCATCGCTACCACTACTCATAATATCATCATCATCATCAGGTAACGGTACACTAAGTGCAGTTTTGAACTCATTATCCATACTACGACCAAAAGTGAACGGTACGTTAGAAAAATGATTTTTGACGTTTCCAAAATTAAATGCAATTGGTTTGTCCTCAGGTGGCATAGGAGGAGATGCTTTACTTGGTGTTGGAGCATTGCTTGAAATCTGAAACATTGGCGTGCTATCGTTGATAATCTTTGCCATCGTTGGTTCAGAAGGCGTAAATAATACATTGTCAGTCTTTTTTATTCTCCATGTTGGTTCAGAAGATGAGACTTTTAAAGTTTCATTTTCTGGAGATGGAGATTTGGACGTCCAGCGATCTTTTACCCTCTTTTTTTTGCGTTTCTTTATTGTTTTGCGCATACTAGCAGTCGTTCCAACTTTAAAATTGACTTTTGATGGTATTGATTTCGGTGGTAAAAGCGGCAATAATGCTGGTATTTTTTCTGCAAGCTCCTGCCAGTTTTTCATCTTGCATTCCTTTTCCCTTTTTAACATGGAAGCGACCTTTTCAAGTGTGGTGGAAGAAGTAGAAGCAAGCGCTTCCGGAGTTAAATGCCTCATATCTTTGGAAAGGACCCAAAAACTGCATACATCCAATACACGCGATATCAAATCTGAAGTTCTTTCACCACAACTTTCACATTGGCATTGATCCTGTGCCCATTCGACACATATATGTAAAGGTGTTTTTTGTTGCTTCCATTTGATGTATAAAAACCAAGTATTTTCAGCATGTTCTGCATCGAAAACGTGTTCCATCGCGCTTTCTTTTATAAACTCTAACATTTCAATAAAGAAATCAACACCGCAATCATGCTCTAATGCAATCGCTAAAGGATGTGTGTCTATTGATCCATGCTCAATAAGTTTTTTGTAATCTCCAGAACATAACTCCTTGATATCATCGATTGTTGTACGTTCCCATTTACTGCTCCGTTCGCTAAGTGATTTTATTGATTTGTTTTTCAAAGTATCTTTGGTATGAATTTTGTATAGTGGATATTTCTTTGCAAGCTCCCTCATAGAAACTACTTCAGTGCAAACAACACACTCACCTTCACATTGTTCACATGGTGCATCTGGACTACAATCGGGACAAATTTGGCATCCGCAACGTTTATCTGTAGGCCATTCTATTGTTTCGTCTAGATGATCCATTATGTCCCTGTTCTTACACGAGGAAGACCCTTCAAATGGGCAATTGCATGTTTCAAAGTTGCCACTGCAGACAAAGCACCAATGATGATGGCAGTTACTACATCCACCACCAGGTCTGATATGATGACATCCATGACCATGGTATTTTGTAGTTCTGATGCTACATTTTGGGCATGGTTTAGAGGTCAGGTTGAGAAATTTTCCTGTGTCGCTTTTGGAAAATTGTTGATACTCTTCACATGATGATCCTGGATGATATGGCATGTGGCATAATTTACAAATTTGTCCTCTTGTGCAATGTTTACATTTGTACGGCTCAAGCAATTTTGAAAAGTTAAATATCCGATCCGTGATCTGGTCCTTATCTTCTACGTCAGCGCTACCAATAAGTGTACTACGCGGAATAATATATTTTTCGACCCTTTTTTTTTTATCCACTTTTCTCAAATTCTGTTCAAAGGTTACAAAAACATTTGCACTAGTGGCGTTCTCTTGCTGGGGCGGAAAAAATAATTCGACAAATAAACGCTGTATGCGGCCTAAATATTGATAATTTGACTCGCCACCTTTCATCCTCGGCAAATCTTTTCCATTTACATGTGTAATCCGCCAACCAGATAAATATGACAATTCAGGTTCTGTTACAGATGCTACAACAATTGTGTTGTTCTCATCAATTTTAACAGTAAATAATGCGCCTATTTGTTGATGGCTCATCGTTAATCCAAGCCTAGGTCGTTGAAGTTTATCAATATTGTCATTATATATGCGATCTAACAAAAGGTCAACCAACTCTAACACATCACGTGGTACAAATCTTATCGTAAATGCATTTTCGTTTTGTAAATTCGCATAAATTTTATCCCTTAATTCGGACATAACCGCCCCCGATTTCTCCGTGTTAAACATCTGGCCTAGTAAGTTAGATATTTCCTTATCGTTGATGATACTACGTTGCATGGCTTGTGCCACGGTGCTTTTTGGGACAAAACCAATGTTGCCAGGGAAACCTTCCTCGTCTATAACGAGATTGCTCGCTTCCACTACCATGTCCACTACCATTTCGTAATTCAAATTTTGTGTGCCAATTGCTTTAATCGTGTTCACACTGTTTATGAATACCGGCATATTTCGATGTTTGTACTGATCGTGTTGCATCTTACTTCTTACGAACTTATTTGGTTCTCCGACAACTGGCCGTCCTGACTTGGAAAGCTCAACGCCTTCCACTGCACATGGACTATCGTTATCAATAGGATTTATATACATGTCCATTTTACCAGTTGCCTCATTTAGCTGTAATTTAATAATATCATTATTGGTATCAAAAAATTTCATAGACAGTCCTTTCTTCAATCCATTATATTTTTTTTCCCCGTGACCATTTACAACATATGCATTGCTTTGAATGGATTTTTCGACTTTTGGATGTTTGAAATGAATAACAGTTCCATCGTCTTTGAACATATTGACTTCTTCAATGCCCGGAATATTACCCTTATTGCCCGTTTTTAATGCTGCACGTATTAAATCAAAATCATCTGATTTATGCTCATCGTCACTAATATCCTTCAATACATTCGTTAAAGATGTCGTATTACGTCCATTTGTTTTTTCTACATGTTTCAATTTTGTTTTCAGAGCAAACATTGGATTTTTTGTACATGTCTCCTCATGTAAAACGACCTCCTCATATGAACCGAAAAAACGACAATTATAATCGCAAAAGAAATGTTGTACATCCTCACCTTTCGTCTCCTCGTCATCAAGTTCATTATTACCATTGCTAAATAACTTATCCAAACATAAATTATCCAAATCATCATTAAGATAACTTTTTTTCTTTGCTTTTGTTATTAAATGAGGTGGGTCAATACGACAACACATGGAGCACGCTGGGCAAAAAGCGCGGCATTCTACAGGAATTTTTTCCTCTTCAACAAATTTATGAAATTTCATCAGCTCCTTACCTTTGATAGGTTTATACTTTCCAGATTTTTTCGATTTCCAATACATGAAACATTCATCATTTAATGCAGCTTCTTTATGCAAACGAAACGTTGATGATTGATCCCTGCCTATTTTACAAAAACAAGTTTCACAATACAATACAGATGATTGAGGAGAGACTTCTGTTCCACATTCGTATCTTAGCATCTCGTTGGAATCACTATTTTTTCGCCAGTATGACTTGCAACTTGTACATTGCCATCTCTCTCCATTTGACAATGGTTTTACACATAAGCGCAATGGATGAATATGTTTCTTCACACTTGTTGGTTCAAAAAAACGTAATTCTCCATGGTAAGCGGTAAGTGCACGATCAAATAGATGGGATAACATTTGTAATTGGGACAATTTTTCCAACGTTATGAAACATTTACAATCAGGATCTACACATTTTAATCCATCTTTTGTGATAAAATTGCTTCGGTCTTCCAATGATTGGCGAAAGTAATTTGTCGAACAAGGGACACATATATGATGTGAACAATTTTCTGTAGTGCGAAAGATGAATGAATTATCAACTGATATATCACAAATTTTACATTTGACTTTAGTTGAACATATTTTGACTTGTTTTAAAATTGGTTTATCACATGCATGGCATATCATGGAGGAAGGATGGTCAATATTATTATTATTACTCCTATTGACGCATTTGTCACAATACGAGATATGGCCACATGGAACATTTAACATATTTGCCAGTCGATTATGACAATTTGCACAATCTTCTGCACGAATATTATTAGCAATTTGTATAGTATTTTCATTCATTTTTTTTGATAACAATAATTGCGTTGTTTTGATCACGTCGTTACCATTGTTTGCCAATAGACTTGATACAGCATCCGCGTTTATTTGAAATGTTGTGCTTAATAAATATAACATTGCATTTTTATTATTTGATAATAATGCTTTTTGAGAAACTTCTTGTTGTTTTTTCATTTGATCTTGTTGGGAAGTATCATATATAGATTTTGCACGTTGATATGCAATGTTCAAACGAAACGTATTAGATGTAATAAATTTTTGTGGCACTTTTGAATGATAAGACTCTTCTTGAATCATATCTTGAAACTTTTTTAATATATTCTTTTTCGACTCTTTTTGTTCCAACGATGTTAATATTTTTGTATGAATATTTTCAAGTGCTTTGCATTGTGAGTTACTATCAATTGTTTTATGTTTGTTTGAATCTTCTGTCTCTATATCATTACTAGGGTGCTCTTCCAAAACATCTTGTTTTAGACCTGACGTTGATAGAACATTAATTTGTGTAAAAATATTATTATCATTACTATTATTATTATTATTATTACTACTATTGAATATATTAGTAAACATACTTTTGAACATTGGTGTTGATGTTTCAAACATTAACATTGTTTTCTGGTCATTTTTTGTATTATTATTGTGCTTTTACTATTATTTTTTTAGTTTATTAATCTTATACGAGCGCTGTTTCTGGAATTTATCAGATTTTTAATGCTCTATCTATGTTATTTAATGCTGTGTCCATCCTAAATTTCAGGTAGGTAAAGATAAATTAACTTTACTCACTAGTCTTTTTTCCTATCAAAATGTTGTTAAGTAGGGTTTTCTGGATTTGAATAATAAAATCCAGAAACAGCAGCGCTCATATGATGATGAGTTTAAGTTTATTGTGTTGAATGAAGAAAGGTAAAGGTACTATAGATTTAAAGTGAGGGAAAGAACAAACGCGATTGTAGATATAGAGTGAACAAATCCATGTGAAAGGAAGAAGAGATATAAGAAAAAGAACAAACGCGATTGTAGATATAGAGTGAACAAATCCATGCGAAAGGAAGAAGAGATATA
>MDTB01002479.1_pt1 | contig 10101 bp, 7 predicted proteins | sample 811161 | NCBI WGS metagenome assembly MDTB01 (sample SAMN05326650, study PRJNA326480) | marine metagenome | isolation source: seawater | place: Mediterranean Sea | collected 2009
CTTCGTCATCATCGATCCCGCTCAGGAGGGCAAAGGCCCTGGCCCGCACCCGGACGACCTCTTGTCAGCGGGTCGTTACAGTCCATCACAATCCCGCAACAACCCGGCTATGGCAAATGGCCGCCTGACTGCTAATATCCCAGCTTGAACAGACCTATTCGTCACGCAAGAAATGCAGCCGAGATCAGGACGACCCGGTGCGATTCTGAAGTCGTTGAACCACCGCTATCCCACGGATGAAGTAGCGCAACAGCCGCTGGACAAAGAAGCACTCCTTACCTATATCGAGACGGTCGAAACCGAGTCGCTGGGAGGTGCAGAATCATCGCTACTCAGCGTGATCGAAAAACTGGACGTTGATCCACTCGCCCAAGATGACCGGGGAGTTCTCGCCTATCTTGACGAATCACTCGCGTTGATCGATCACCACACAGATTTCGATCCGCAGGCTCTGGCGCTCCTGAACACCACCATTCCATTTCTGGCTCGTTCATTGCTGATCGATCCGACACTCCCGAATCCCGAAAGCCAACGTCCCTTCACGTCATTGATGCAGTCGCGGGCGGGCTCATCGGATGGTCCGCCGACCTTGGTCGTGCAGCGGGCCGAACGCTTGACCAATTCCAGTCAGCAACCGAAAAACTGATCAGTGGGGATGATGTCACGAGCCGAAAGCCGCAGCCACCAGGCCACAGTCTGCGCAATCAGGGCCAGAAAACCGATACCTGCAAGAATACTCAATACACTGAAGGTCAGAACAGCCCCCTGCCTGGCATGACAATATTCATCAGCAACGGGTCACTGCTACTTCGAAGTCGATGGTTCGACCACCAATACGATTACACAAACAGACCAGACCTTGCGTCCGTGTACTGACCATTCTGAAGCACCACATCGCCATTGACGATCACTGTGTCATAGCCTTCCGCATGGCGGACGTAGCGGCGCGCTTCCCCAGGGAAATCATCGACAAACTCATCATCTGAGATTCTTACTTTCTCATGATCAAAGATAACCACATCAGCCGCCTGGCCTGTTTCAAGCGTACCCCGATCCGAAATCCCCCAGTCTCGGGCGACTTCACCGGTCATGTGGTACACCGCCCTCTCCATCGTAATCTGCCCTGTTCCGCGAACAAAGTGCTCCAGCATATAGGTGGTATCACCGGAACCGCAGAATTGAGTGATGTGGGCACCGGCGTCCGAAGCGCCAAAATGACAGTAAGGGCTGTTGATCAATTCGGCGACCGCATCCTGGTTGGCGTTGACCACGCCTTTTAACTGAAACTCGGTATCGAGGTTGTCGGCGATCGACAGGTCCAACACGACCTCACCCACTTCCTTGCCCTCGGAGGCAGCGATCTCACCAATCGTCTTACCCTGATATCTGTCGTGGTCATCGCTAACAACATCATTGACGCGCATGAGCGGAATGCTGAACCCACTGCGCCGTGCAGCCATCTGCGCCACCAGAGATTCCCTGTTCGCAGGATCACTGAATTCTGCCAGGCGGTCTTCTCTCGGCAAATCCATAATCCGTTTCCAGGCCGGGTAGCCAAACAGCAACATGCTGGTTTCAGACAAGCGCATGTTCATGTCAAACGGGCGCGGCATGGTCTGGCCATAAACGCGAGCCCCACGTTCGTGTTCTCGGCGGAGCGACTCCAGCTGTCTGGGCGACTTGCCATCCGGTTGCCCCAGCACAGGTTGCAGACTGCAGGGGATACCCGCTGCCAGACTGATGTCACCCAACTCACGGATGTTGTCATCGGTGCGATCAAGGTCAATAAAATACGGCACCACCTGCCAGATACCACGACCACTGGCGGCCATCGCCTTCGCCAGCGCGAGCTTCTCATCGATGCCGGCATACCGACTGGGCACGGGTCGACCCTGCTCATCGCTATCCACATAGGACGATGATATGCCCAGCGCACCAGCCGCCATTGCTTCGCTGACGATGGCACACATCTCATCAATCTCACCGGACGTTGCCTCACGCTCCTGGCTCGCGTCTCCCATGACATAATAACGAATGGCCGAGTGACCAATCAGTGCCCCTACATTAATACCCAGATGCCCACGCACGTGGTCCAGGTATTCAGGAAACGACTCCCAGGAAAAGGGTACCGCTGCATCGAACGTTGGCTTCTTGATGTCTTCAATCACCTGGAACATGGAAACAAGCTTGTCAGACTGACCGGGTCGCACAGGCGCCAGGGACAGCGAACAGTTGCCGGTGACCACTGTGGTCACGCCATGTTCAATGGAGGGTGTCGCGAGTCCGTCCCAGCAAAGCTGTGGGTCAAAATGCGTGTGGATATCGATGAACCCAGGCGCAACAACTTGGCCCGTTGCATCGATGACATTTGCACCCGGGCCCGCCTTGTCGACAAGCAGGCCATCGTGGATGTGAACATCACGTTGCTCAAGCGCTGCACCTGTTCCGTCAGCGACCAGCCCCCCGGTAATCGTCAAGTCAGTCATGTTCTGCTCCTCGAATCAGGAATTTGTGATGTCTTCAGGCTTCTTGTTTTTCACGAGAGGCCTCATTGGCAACCTTGCGTTCATTCGTCAACGGATGCATGACACCTGCGCCATAGGGCCATACGCCGGGTTCCTGTTTGATGAAACGGCATATTTCCTTGCCATACGGCGTGAGCGTTTCCCAGATTTCATGGGGCATAGATTTCATATAGTGCTGTTCATTGTGCCACGGTGGCACGAACTCTAGGTTCGGCAGGCATCGAATCTCCTTCGATAGATTTGGCGTACCACTGTGCCAGCAACGGTGATCGCGGAATACGCCCGAACCCGCTGGTGCGCCCACCAACGCCGACCAACGCATCCAGTAAGGTTCGTCCGCTGGCTTCGGCGGCATCTGCATCGTCGTATGGGTCCCGGGTATCTGTCGGATCGGTCCGTTCTCCCAGGTCAGATCAGACATCGCAAAATTGATGGTCATCGACGGTGGCGTCAGTTCCAGAAGCAGTCGTTGCAAGCGGATATCCGACTCATCGAAGGTCTTGCCCTCCTCGAACATTTTGTAGCCACACTCACGGGCGTAGTTCAGCCGAAGATCACCATTGTCACCTACGTCGAAGCCATCCGAATGCAGATGCTGCATCTCCACCGCACCAGGCAGCGCAAGGTCACCACCCCCTCCGGAGACCAGGTAACCTGGCATGATCCGGGACAGAATCGGCGTGGTGGCCGGCAGGTCGACCATCTCCGCCCAGACCGGGTGATGCATCATATGGCGGGACGCGGACGCGGTGCCATAGCTGTATCGATGCGGTAGCCGGTTGGTCTCAGTGATGTATTTGCGCCCCTGGTGTCCTGGAATACTCAGTATCTGTCGCAGGACTTCTTCACAACCTTCACGAAAGCGCTCCAGCGTCTTCTCGTCCAAAAGGTCCCTGACCACCACAAAACCATCACGCCGGAAAATCCGCGCAATACGGTCGAGTTCATTCGGTTCACAGATCTCAAGCCCTTTGAATCCATTGTGCTCACGGTATTCTTCACGCAGGGCCTGGACTTCGGGATGATCGTAAACCCGTTCGGACGGCGCCCTCGGGTCGTGAACGCCGAACCCACCACTGCCAATGAAGTTGCCATCGTCATCGACAGTTTCGTTGACCGGGGTATTCGCGTCCCAGCCAATCGTGGTCTCACCAACGATTTTGAAGGAATCGAGCTCTACTTCCGCCATAATCTCTCTCGCAATACATCGTTCGATGGGTGCAGAGATTACCAAACTCCGGCAAACACTGCCTTTTTGCCGAGATCTTCCATGGGTCGTCATCAACTGTGGGCACGAGTATCCTGTCCCTCATAGCTGACAACCAGAAACTCCTCGATCGTTATCGGCAGAAGCGGACGGCACCGCCGAGCTGTTTGGCGGTAGGTGCGCAACTCTGACCACCATGGCGCCTTGCGCTTCATGGTCCATCACCATGCAGCCCGAAACACACATTTCGACCTTCGTCTCGAAATGGAAAGTCCTTCGTTCCTAGGCGATACCCAAGGGGCCATCTCCCAACCAGCAGGACAAGCGGTTCGCCGCACTTTCGGAAAGCACTCGATGGACTCCTCAAGAAATACACGTCCTAGTCTTCACGTCCCCTCAAGGCTTTCAAAGACGGAACTTCGAACGGACACGAGGGAGATATTGCAGCGTAAACACTCAGCTGATCGGGTCGAGTGGTTCACCCCCTTCAGCCACGATCAACGCTCTGATGTCCTCAACAATCGCCTCCAGTTCCGTTTCATCGGTGCCTCGAATGACCAGGTTGGTACCGTAACCATCCTTTCGATAGAAGGGATAGCTTCCGACATCGACGTCCGGGTGATCATCCTGGATCGCTGACAACCCGACAGCAACCTGACTCTCTCCCAGGTAACAACCGACTGAGCGTGATCGCACCGGATCACCGCCCCCAAGGCGCTCCTTGGTCAGCGAGCTGACCATGGCCTGCATCACTATCGGCACACCCGCCATCACAAACACGTTGCCCATCTGGAATCCCTGTGGACCACCTGTCGGGTTATCAACCAGCGTTGACCCAACGGGCACCCGCGCCATCAACATACGCGACTCCATCACTTCAGGCGGCGCTACCCGGGCGCGGATCCGGACCTCGATCTCGGGGTGGATCATGAGTTCCGTGTTGAAAGCCTTGGCAATACTGGCCGCAGTAATGTCGTCGTGGGTCGGACCAATGCCACCGGTGGTGAATACGTGATCGAACGCCTCTCGACATTCGTTGACCGTATCGACAATGGTCTGCTCGATATCGGGAATGACTCGCGCCTCACGCAGCCGGACACCCAGTTCGTTCAGTTCGACAGCCAGATGCTGCAGATTGACGTCCTGCGTCCGGCCGGACAGGATCTCGTTGCCAATGATGATCAGGCATGCGGTGACGACCTTCCGAGACATGAAAAGCTCCAGATATTTGAATACGCCGAATCATACCGTATGCCCCGTCATCGTTCAGTTGCCCGACAATCCGAAAGATGCGTGACGGTAAGAAGTCAGTTTGTTTTAATCGAGTGCCACTGACGTCACCCGCACGGAATCCCCCCATCAATGAAGACCGCCGCCGACGAGCTCGATCACATCCTGATTCGAGGAGCCCGCGAACATAATCTGAAGTCGGTTGAGGTCAAGATTCCCAAACGCAAACTGGTCGTTCTGACAGGTGTATCCGGGTCAGGTAAATCATCCCTGGCGTTTGACACACTGTATGCCGAAGGCCAGCGCCGGTATGTCGAGTCACTCTCAGCATATGCACGACAGTTTCTGGGCCAGATGGAAAAGCCCAAGTACGATACGATTCGAGGTCTCTCACCGACCATTTCGATCGAACAGAAGACCACCAGCCGCAACCCACGATCCACCGTCGGTACCATCACCGAGATCAACGACTACCTCCGGGTGTTGTATGCACGCGTTGGTATTCAGCACTGCCATCAGTGCGGCAAGACGGTAGAAAGTCAGACCGCTCAGAATATCGCCAGTGAGGTGATGAAGTATCCAGAGGAAGCCCGGGTGTATCTGCTTGTGCCGCTCCTCGTCAATCGACGCGGAGAGCATCGTGAACTCCTCGAAGATGCCCGTGTCCAAGGTTTTGTGCGACTGCGTGTGGATGGTGAAATCGTACGTACCGACGAAATTGAAGCGCTCGACAAACGCAAAAAACACACGGTGGAAGCCGTCATTGATCGTTTTGCCATCCAAAGTGCAGACCGCGAACGCGTTACTGAATCTGTGGAATCTGCGCTCAAGCTGGGCGAAGGCATCATGGTCGTTAGTGTCGATGGCGGTGAGGATCGCATCTTCTCAGAACACCTGTCCTGTGCGTCCTGTGGCATTTCTTTCCCGACCCTCACACCGCAGTCGTTTTCATTCAACAGTCCACAGGGCATGTGTCACGACTGCAACGGCCTTGGCACACAGGTGGCATTTGACCCGGACCTGATTGTTCCGGACAAGTCGCTGACCCTTGAGCAGGGTGCTATGAAAACCATGGGTGCACTCGCGGCGGACAAGAAGGGGTTCACCGCTCGCTTTTACCGGGACATCCTGCGACAGCTCAAAATCCCGATCGACAAGCCATTTTCCAAACTCACCAAAGCGCAACAGAACAAGATTTTCTATGGGGCGGGAGACGAGACCTTCAAAGTCAGCGGGACCCGCCGCAAGGTTCGTTTCAAGGGGCATATCAACACCATCATGCGTCGGTTCAAGCAGACCAGGTCAGAAGGCATGAAGCGTTGGTATTCTCAGTATCTCGCCAACACGCCCTGCGATACCTGTAAAGGCGATCGACTGAAAGCGGAGTCAGCTGCTGTTCGTGTGGGTGACCACACCATCGTGGACGTCTCGAGCTGGACCATTGATAAAGCGAATTCTTTCTTCCACGGGATGAAACTCCCGGGGGCAGCAGGTGAGATCGCGGTGGAGGTTTTGAAGGAAATCTGTAACCGACTCGGTTTCCTCGTCTCCGTGGGCCTCTCGTATCTCTCGCTGGACAGACTTGGGCCTACCCTTTCAGGCGGCGAATCCCAGCGCATCAGACTGGCCAGCCAGGTTGGCTCCGAGTTGTCCGGTGTGATTTACATTCTCGACGAACCCAGTATCGGCCTGCATCAGCGCGACAACGAAAAATTGTTGGCGACCCTGTGTCGCATGCGGGACATTGGCAATACCGTGGTCGTGGTTGAACACGATGAAGAGACAATCCGGCTTGCAGATCATGTGATCGACTTCGGACCAGGAGCCGGCGTCCAGGGTGGACACATTGTTCATACCGGCACGCCTGCGACATTGAAGAAAAACAAAAAGTCCCTCACGGGGAACTACCTTTCAGGCCGAACCGCTATCGACGTCCCGGAAAGCCCACGAGAGCCAACCGGGGAAGTCCGCGTGCTGGGAGCTGCCGCGAACAACCTCAAAGAGGTCAATGTCACGTTTCCACTGGGTATTCTGACGGCCGTCTCCGGTGTATCGGGTGCAGGAAAGTCAACACTGGTGAACGATATCCTGCATCCTGCACTGGCCCGCGAATACCACCAGTCAACGCAGCGCATTGGCAAACATGCCGGAGTCGATGGGCTCGAACATCTCGACAAGGTCATCGCCATCGACCAGCGACCTATCGGGCGCACGCCACGCAGCAATCCCGTGACCTACATCAAAGTCTTTGATGACATCCGCGAGTTCTACACCATGTTGCCCGGCTCAAGGATGCGTGGATACAAACGTGGACGTTTTTCATTCAACGTCAAAGGCGGGCGCTGCGAAGCCTGCCAGGGGGACGGGGTTCGCCGTATCGAGATGCACTTTCTGGCTGATGTGCTGGTCAAATGCGAGGAATGTGATGGTCGTCGTTTCAACGAAGCCACCCTTGAAGTGAAGTACAAAGGCGCCTCCATTGCAGACGTGCTCGACATGACCATCAGGGAGGCGCTTGAACACTTCTCTGAACACCCAAAGATCGTGAAGAAGCTACAGTTGCTGGTCGACGTCGGTCTCGATTATCTGCATCTGGGCCAACCCTCCTCGACACTGTCCGGTGGCGAGGCGCAGCGCATCAAGTTGGCGCGCGAGCTATCACGCGCCGCCACGGGACGCACATTCTATATCCTGGATGAACCCACAACAGGGCTTCACTTTGACGACATCCGCAAACTACTCATCGTACTGAACCGCCTGGTGGATGCCGGGAATACCGTGACGGTCATCGAACACAACCTGGACGTCATCAAAACCGCCGATTGGGTAATCGACATGGGTCCTGATGGCGGTCCAAACGGTGGTAACGTGATCGCGGAGGGGACTCCGAGGGATATCTCGAAGGTCTCTGCCTCGGAAACAGGTCGTTACCTCAAAGCCATTTTTTCAGGCTGATCGATATGTCGAGCAACGACAACGTCGACTATGATCCGGGTACGGTAACTATTCGTCCTGCCGCGACAGTCATGCTGGTGGATGATCGGCCGGATTTGCAGGTTTTCATGATGGAACGCAATGCCGCGACGGTATTTGCCGGTGGTATGTGGGTGTTTCCTGGTGGAGCTGTGGAACACGAGGACCATCCGGAACTGCTGGGTGACATCACCATGGGGCGCACCGACACAGACACGAGTGCACTCATGGATATCCCGTCTGGGGGTATTGCCTATTACGTAACGGCGATCCGCGAGGCATTCGAAGAAGCCGGCATTCTGCTGGCGCACGCTCCCGGTGAAGATCAGCTGATGGCGCTCGATGAGGGCGACATCGCAGAACGCTTTGGCGAACATCGTCGAGCTTTGAACGCCCGGGAGACTGCGTTTGTGGATATCGTTCGAAAGGAACGTCTGTCCCTCGACCTCATGCACATGCACTACATTGCGCGATGGATCACACCGCTTGGGCCACCCAGGCGATTTGATGCACGGTTTTTCATCGCTCGCATGCCGGAATCACAGACACCGATACACGATGACGACGAGCTCGTGCACTCCAGCTGGATGCGGCCATCAGACATCCTTGAAAAAACAGAGCGTGAAGAAATGGTGCTGATGTCCCCAACACTGCGCATGGTCAGAAGTCTGGCGCAGTTCACTCGGAGTGACGATGTCATTGAGGCCGCATCTGCAAACCTGCCTGACGAACGCGCTCGCGTCACCTCGGACAAGGAGTTGTTGTTACCAGGTGATTCCGGCTACGAAGGTGCCGACCAGACCGTCGAAAACGGTTGGGTGCGGTTGCGTCCCATTCCACACCACCCAACCCGTTAGCAACCTCAATGCCGGGGCACTATGATTGTATTGTCGTCGGGGCGGGCGCAGTCGGCACTGCCGCCGCCTATCACCTGGCATCCCGGGGCCATAAGGTTGTGGCGCTTGACCCTCACCCGCCAGGACACGACAAGGGCAGCTCACACGGGGAAACCCGCATTATTCGTCTGGTCTATTTCGAGCATCCGGACTACGTTCCGCTTCTAAAACGTGCGTTTACGCTCTGGCAGGTGTTGGACGAGACCGTCGATACCAAACTACTGACCCGGACAGGCATTCTGCAATCAGGTCCACCCAACGGAGAAGTGATGGCAGGCATGCGTGACGCCGCACAGGCGCATGGGTTGCCTGTTGAGTCACTGACTGCATCTGATATCGCAACCACCTATCCTGGCTTCCGTTTGCGTGATGGTGACGACGCACTGTTTGATCCGAATGGCGGTATTCTTGCCGTTGAGGATTGTGTCCGTGCGCACGCAACGATGGCAGAGATGGCAGGGGCCTCATTCAATATCGGCGAGCGCGTCGTTGGGTGGCAGGAAAAAGGCGGTCAGGTACAGGTAGTGACCGAGGCCGGCACCTATAGCGCTGAACGACTCGTTATCACCCCAGGGGCCTGGGCGCCGGGTCTGCTTCCCGCGACCCGTCGATATGTACACCTGCTGCGCAAGTCCCTGTTCTGGTTTGATGCCGGTGACGACACATACGCGATTGAGAACGGCAGCCCGGTTTTCCTGTTCGAGCAGGATTCTCATACCTTCTACGGCTTCCCCGCTATCGACGACAAGGGCATCAAACTGGCGGATCACAACAATGGGCGCCCGTTAACGGTTCCTGAGCAACTAGACCGCCACGTCGACCCCGACGAACTCGAGGCCGCGTCGCTCTTTCTGCGCCACCACTTGCCACGCGCCGGACATCAGCTGAACCACCACACCACGTGCATGTACACGATGAGTGAAGATGGGCACTTTGTGGTCGATCGTTACCCGGGGACCAATCATGTGTATTTCGCAGCCGGACTGTCTGGCCATGGCTTCAAGTTCGCGTCCGTCCTGGGCGAGGTGCTCGCAGATCTGGCTGTCGACGGCCGCACTGATCATCCAATCGATTTCCTATCGATTTCACGGTTTTTGTCACCGACGTCGTGATCTCTCCGCCATCGCTGTTGTGCCGGCTCTGCATCGTTCCCCAGCATAACGTCGTGCTTCGGAACAAAGCGGGAAAAATTTCCAGAACTAATTATTGACCGATCGTTCAATATTAGTAAAGTGCATCTCTGATGGCAGGCAGACCACGACAATTTGAC
>MDTB01043310.1_pt1 | contig 10101 bp, 7 predicted proteins | sample 811161 | NCBI WGS metagenome assembly MDTB01 (sample SAMN05326650, study PRJNA326480) | marine metagenome | isolation source: seawater | place: Mediterranean Sea | collected 2009
AAAAGGCGACCAAAAACTTGCTAGCCCTGATATTTTTGCCAATCGCACATTGAGTGATGACATCAATTTCAACATGAGCGATGAGGAGGTACAACCTATAATTCGCAGAAAAATTGACGCTTCGATTGTTTCAGCATTTGAAGTATTACGCAAGCGTATCGATAAGTTTGGTGTTACGCAACCTAACATTCAGCGACTGGGTAATTCGGGTCGTATTTTGGTGGAGCTTCCTGGAGCGCGTGACGTAGAGCGTGTAAAAAACCTTTTACAAAGTACGGCGCAATTGGAATTTTGGGAAACGGCTTCTAACCAATCTTACGGTACATTTTTGGCTCAAGCCAACGAACTGCTTAAAACAGTTGTAACAACTGAAAAAAAAGCTACTAATGAAGAAGAAACTTCAGATATTGATGACTTACTTTCTGACGTTTCTGCACAGCAAGATTCTATCAGTACAGTAGTAAACCCAATTTACGATTACGTAAAAGGCGCTGGCTATGCCGGTGGTCCAGTGTTGTTGCAAGTCGATGCAAAAGACCAACCTATTTTGGAAGAATACTTGAATCGTTCAGACGTTCGTGCATTACTTCCTGCGGATTTGCGTTTTACCAAATTTTTATGGGGAATTCCTAATGCACAAACAAATATTGTTGATTTATATGTAGTTAATGCAAATAGAACTAATGAACCACCGTTAAGTGGAAGTGTAATTGTAGATGCATCCCAAACGTACGATCAACTTGGTGCGCCTGCTGTGTCCATGCAAATGAATGGAAAAGGTGCGCGTGTATGGGAAGATATGACAGGTAAAGCATTCCGTGAAGGCAGTAATATTGCAATCGTTTTGGATGACGTAGTATATTCAGCACCGGGTGTTTCTAAAGGTGCTATTGCAGGCGGTCGATCTGAAATTTCAGGTCAATTTTCACTCAACGAAGCAATTGATTTAGCAAACGTGTTACGCGCAGGTAAACTTCCTGCTGCTGCCGAAATTATCCAATCTGAAATTGTTGGGCCATCGCTTGGACAAGAAGCTATTGAAAGCGGAATTAATTCGTTTGTGATTGCACTTCTTTTGGTGTTGGCATGGATGATTTTTTATTACGGTCGTGCAGGTTTGTACGCTGATATTGCATTAACGCTAAACATCGTTTTGATTTTTGGTATTCTTGCCGGACTTGGTGCTGTACTTACGTTGCCTGGAATTGCAGGTATCGTACTTACCATTGGGATGTCTGTGGATGCTAACGTACTTATTTTTGAGCGTATTCGTGAAGAATTGGCAAAAGGTAAAGGTCAAAAACAAGCCGTTTCAGACGGGTTTAAAAATGCCTTGTCTTCTATCTTAGATGCAAATATTACTACGGGACTTACGGCGTTTATTTTATTTATTTTTGGAACCGGTCCAATCAAAGGATTTGCCACCACACTTCTTATTGGTATTGCTACATCGCTGTGTACCGCCATTTTTGTCACAAGACTCCTTGTAGATGGACGCCTTCGCAAAGGATATTCTCTTGAGTTTGCGACCAAAGCCACTAAAAATCTTTTCCGAAACTTGTCTATTACCTTTTTGAAAAAACGCACGGTTGCTTATGTAATTTCGGGTCTTCTTATTACGCTAGGTGTTTTCTCCCTTTTCACAAAAGGATTAAATCAAGGCGTTGATTTTGTAGGTGGACGTTCCTATACGGTTCGTTTTGAGCAAGCGGTAAACCCTTCCGACGCACAGGCGCAGTTGGTTACTCTTTTGGGAAGCGCAGAGGCCAAAACTTTTGGCGAGGACAATCAGCTAAAAATCACTACTAACTTTAAAGTTGACGTTGAAGGAAGTGAAGTAGACAACGAAATTCAAGAAGCTTTATACAGCGGCCTTTCATCCTATCTACCACAAAATTTGTCCTATGATGATTTTGTAAACGGGGCAGAGGATAAGCAAGTGGGTATTATGTCTTCTATAAAAGTAGGACCGACAATCGCTGATGATATTAAAAAGAATTCTTTCTTGGCAGTATTCGGCTCACTCATTGTTGTCTTCCTCTACATTTTATTGCGTTTCCGTAAGTGGCAATATTCGCTTGGCGCGGTTGCCGCAGTTTTCCACGATGTTCTCTTAGTATTAGGTGTCTTTTCGATTACGTACACATTTATGCCGTTTAGCATGGAAATCAATCAAGCATTTATTGCTGCGGTACTTACTGTAATTGGATATTCGCTAAACGATACTGTGGTAGTGTTTGACCGTATTCGTGAGTTTACACGTCTTCATACGTCTTGGGAAAGTACTAAAATCGTAGACAGTGCACTTAACAGCACCTTAAGCCGAACAATCAATACATCGCTTACTACGTTGGTGGTGCTATTGGCTATATTTATTTTCGGTGGTGAAGCGATTCGCGGATTTATGTTCGCACTGATTGTAGGTGTGCTTGTAGGTACGTATTCGTCGTTGTTTATCGCAACGCCCGTAATGTTTGATACATCTAAAAAGAACAAGGCAAACGCTTAGGCACTTGCTTTGTTTTTATACGACAATGCCATAACGACTAATCCTAAAAAGATAAGCGGAATACTGAGCCATTGTCCCGTAGAGAAGTAGCCTAAATTTTCCCCAAAACCGCCTTGGCTTTCTTTTACAAACTCTGCAATAAAACGCACGCTAAATAGCAGGCTAAAAAACGCACCAATCAAGAAGCCTTTTTGGTTTCGCTTTTGGGTGGTTTTGTAAATCAAAAAGAGGAGTATAAACACAATTAAGTACCCTAACGATTCATATAATTGAACGGGGTGCCGCGGAAGTGTTTCGCCTTTGTTTTTAAATACAACCCCAAAGCTACTCCCTGTATATTTCCCAACAATTTCAGAATTGAAAAAGTTTCCAATGCGAATAAAAACACCACCAAACGCAACCGTAATAGCAACACGGTCCAACAACCAAAGCATAGACGCGTATTTATATTTTTTTGTGTACAGATATAGCGCAGACAGTATACCTACCACCGCGCCGTGGCTTGCCAAGCCTCTAAACCCAACAAATTCCCATCCTTCTGCTGTAATTTTTACAGGTAAAATGATTTCGAGTAAGTTGTTTTGAAAATAATCCCAATTGTAGAAAAATACCTCGCCAAGACGTGCGCCAACAAGTGTACCAACTACCATAAACATTAATAGTGGATCTAAATATTCCAACGAAATATTTTCCTTTTTGTACATAAATTTCATCAAATAAAGCCCAGATGCGAAGGCAATAACAAACATCAGGCTGTAGTAGTAAACATTAAAGCTGCCAAGACTTATGGCTACTGGGTCTGGTGCCCATAAAAATTTGAGTGCTAACATGTGATATTATTTGTGCTAAAGATACAGTAAAAATAGCCTACTCGGGTACGGGATCATCACCTTGACCTCCCCATGGATGGCATTTACTTATACGCTTGATTGCTAACAAAGTACCTCTCCAAAGGCCGTGTTTTTGTAAGGCTACTACGCTGTATTGAGAACAGGTGGGATGGAACCTGCAAGACGAAGGGAGCAGTGGAGATATAAGAATTTGGTAAATACGAATAAGGATAACAAAAGGTAAAATAAGCACCTTTTTCATGACGATAGACCGTAAGTTGTACCGTCTTTTCCATCTTTTAGATGAATGCCTTTTGCTAAAAGCTCGTCACGAATTCGGTCTGCGGTATCAAAATCTTTGTTGGCTCTTGCTTGTTCACGCATGTCAATTAGCACCGATAGTGCTTTGTCCAAATACGTGTCTTCATTTTGGTCAGAAGCTAAAGTTAAGCCTAATACGTCGATTACAAAATGGTGCACTGCTTTGTGAAGTTTTTCCACATCAGATTTTGTAAGCGTGTCTTCGCCTTGCTTCACACGATGAATGAGTTTGACCGTATCAAATAGGTGCGCTATTAGTATCGGGCTGTTAAAATCGTCATTCATTGCATCGTAATAGCCATTGATATGCATATTTACATCTGCACTACTTTTGTTACTAATTGGTAAATCTGCAAGTAATTCAATGCCTTGAGTTAAGCGCTTATACCCTTTTTCGGAAGCTTCTAATGCATCGCTGCTTAAATCTAAAATACTACGGTAATGTGCTTGTAACATAAAAAAGCGCGCTACATCTGGCGAAAATGCTTTGGATAGCACAGGATTTGATCCACTAAAAAGTTCGTTTGGCAGAATATTATTTCCAGTGGATTTTGCCATTTTTTTACCATTGAGCGTTAGCATATTGGCGTGCATCCACGTATGTACAGGACTTTTTTGGTTTAATGCTTCGGCTTGTGCAATCTCACATTCGTGGTGTGGAAATTTTAAATCCATACCGCCACCGTGAATATCAAATTGCTCGCCCAAATACTTGGTACTCATGGCAGTACATTCCAAGTGCCAGCCGGGAAAACCATCTCCCCAGGGTGAAGGCCAACGCATAATGTGTTGTGGCTCTGCTTTTTTCCAAAGGGCAAAATCTTGTGGCGAACGTTTGTCGCTTTGTCCTGAAAGTGAGCGCGTATTGTGAATCATATCCTCCAGTTTTCGACCACTAAGAATACCGTAGTTGTTGGATTCGTTATATTTTTGAACATCAAAATAAACAGAGCCGTTAACTTCATATCCGAATCCAGAGTCAAGTATTCCCTTGACAATTTCAATTTGCTCGATAATGTGCCCCGTCGCAGTAGGCTCAATATTTGGTGGAAGTGTGTTAAATGCTGCTAAGGTTTGATGAAAATCCACCGTATAGCGCTGTACCACCTCCATGGGTTCAATACGTTCTAAGCGTGCTTTTTTGGAAATGCGATCTTCGCCTTCATCCGCATCGTGTTCTAAGTGTCCTGCATCTGTAATGTTGCGCACATAGCGCACCGAGTAACCTAAATGCTTTAGGTAACGGTATACCAAATCGAATGAGATAAACGTACGGCAATTACCCAAGTGAACATTGCTATATACGGTTGGTCCGCAAACATACATACCCACATGCTTCTCTTCGATGAGTGTAAATAGCTCTTTTTTTCCGCTAAGCGAATTGAAAATATGCAATGATGATGTTGCTTCACTCATAAGTTAAAACGAAGTGTCAAGGTTGAGGTATCCCAAAAACTCTTTTCTGACCTCGGCTTTTTTGAAAGCACCGCCAAACTCGGCAGTTACCGTGCTGCTGTCTATGTCACGAATACCTCGTGCATTTACACAAAGGTGCTTGGCATCAATTACGCAGGCAACATCTTGGGTGTTTAGCACTTCTTGAAGGGCTTTAACAACCTGAATTGTTAAACGCTCTTGTACTTGTGGGCGTTTAGCAAAATAGTCTACCAAACGGTTCATTTTAGAAAGACCTACTACAGTTCCATTGGAAATATAGGCTATGTGCGCTTTGCCAACAATGGGAAGTAAGTGATGCTCACAAGTAGAGTAGAGGGTGATATTCTTTTCTACCAACATTTCTCCGTACTTGTATTTGTTGTCAAAGGTGGAAGCACTGGGCTTGTTGTCGGGGTGAAGTCCTGCAAAAAGTTCGTTAACAAACATTTTGGCAACGCGTTTAGCGGTTCCTTTTAGACTATCGTCAGTAAGATCCATGCCTAAGGTTTCTAAAATGCGTGTAACATCTTTTTCAATGCGCACAATTTTTTCATCGTTTGACATTTCAAAAGCATCATCGCGAAGTGGGGTTTCGACATTTCCACTTAGGTGATCATCGTCATTGACGTCCTCTAAGGTTTCTTTTATTAGTTTGTCAAATTTCATGGCATCCTTCATATGATGCAAAGATACTACATTCGTAAAAATTAGCTTTTATTAGAGGCGGACATTATAGGTAAGCAGCACTTGCCCCATGTTCTCGTTTGCGTTAAAGCTGTCTGTTAGGCCTGTATAATAGAGTTGTTGTGCATATTTTCGTGAGCTTTTTGTGTACGCTAAATCTAGCGACCCACTTCCAAAACGAATTCCCAAACCAAGTGAATATCCGCTAAAATCATCTATAATTTCTTTGTTTTTATACGGGCTATCCTCTTGCCAGTAACCAGCTCGAAGGCTTAAGTCTCCAATTCGACCTTCACCTCCTACGCGTAAATAAGAAGCATCGTCTAGTGCATTACTTATTTCGTTGTTAAGCGCATTGGTGTCATCAGCTCGGGGTAGCGTAACACTAGAAGATCCATAATTTTTCTTTCCGTAATCGAGGCTTAAAAGTCCTTTTTTACCCAGAACAAGTGCTGCACTTCCTTGAATTTTACCAGCTGTTTTTATTTTATATGGACCGGCTATATTTATAACATTTGGGCTGATAAAACGTGCGTTTTGTCCCTCAAAATCTTCGTTGTAGCGTACATCTAAACTTTCTGAGTACTCGTCCTCTAATTCATAATAGGTTGGGCTGTTGTAATTTAGTCCCAAGCGCAACATTTCTGTTGCCTTAAATATGGCGCCAAGCTGAAACGAGACGCCTGTACCAAACGTGTTTAGATCTTGAATGAAATCGACTTGGCGTAAAAAACTTGCATTGTCATTATACAAATCAGAAGTATGTTTGAATTCAGTATAATCAATGGAATATATATTTATGTTAAATCCTAAGGATAACTTTTTCATATAGCGGCCACTAAAGTTTAAATTAAAAACTTGTTGCCCTCCACTAGTATTTAACTTATGAAATTGATCAATACCACCGTTTTTTGAATCATAATATCTATAATAGGGTAATGCATTGTCTGGCTCAAAATACTCTATTAGTCTAGTATCTAGTGCCATATAGGCGTGCTGTGCATATTGACCAACTTCACTACCCCAATATGAGTATTCATAGTCTTGTGAATTTGACAAATCAAAATCACTATTTGGTATGTCGTTATCAAGTGTCACGTTACCCATTTCAATAAAATAATCAACAAGCCCTCTGTTGTAATTTGTCCCCTGCGCAAAACGGTTTTTATCAAAGTTATTGACGGTTTGTGTGTTAAAACCAAATGCCACCTTATCCCATTTGCTAGATGGATTGGCAAACACAAGAATAAATCCGGCTTGGCTTATGTCAAAAGACGACTTTTCAGCATTACTAAATCCCCCAAGGTAATTGGTATCTGTTGAGAATGATTGAATTCCTAAGGTAGCCCCCGCTTCATTAAAAGCAAATATTGTTGAGCCAGCAGGGTTGTTTGATATAGCGGATAAATCTCCACCAAGAGCTCCAAATGCACCGCCCATGGCTTGGTAGCGTGCAGAGCCGTTTAGTTGTTCAGTGGCATACCTAACCACCTCCCCAACAGACTGTGCTTGCACAAGGCTACTGCTTAAAAGGGCGTTAAAAATTAATGCAAATAAGGTTGTCTTTTTCATCTGTTTTTTTTTAAAATTCAATTGAACCTAAGGCTGATTTATCTTCTTCTTGATGATCCAGACGAACTTCTGGAGGAGCCGCTTGAAGTTGATCTTTTTGAGCTACTAGGTGTTGATCTTCTATAGCTATTGCTTGACGTTGAAGATGAACTTCTATAGGAGGAATTATTATCCGAATAATTCCTACTTGAATTGTTCTGTGACTGACTTGTTGTAGCGCGACTATTAGTTGAATTACTGCGCCGTGTAGTGGTTCTGCTTGGTGTTCGATTGGTTGTAGACACCCCTTGACGTTGCTGTGTTGTTGTCGTGCTACTTCTTTGCGCATTCGTGTTTGTCCTTGTTGCACTCCGCGCGTTTGCTCGATTGTTGGTTGTTGCCGAATTTGAATTTAAGTTTCTTCCGCTTCTATTTGGCGTGGAATTACGCGTAATCGCCCTTGATCCATTCAACCTACTGTAAATAGGCGCATTGCGATAAACATTCCTATTGGAATACCTGTCCCAATACGTGTTCTGATAACCCCAACGATTCCAGTAGTTACTGCGATGCCCCCATCCAAAGCGGTATGGGTTGTAGTATGGGTTGTGATAATGTCCAAATGTAAAATACCATGGGTGATAATTATAACCCCAAAATGAGGATCGTCCAAACGCATATGGCGCGTCGTACCATCCCCAACCCATCGGGCGATTGTAAATTATATTTACATTAACGTTGTCGGTTTGGTCTCCCCATCCGCCATGCGCTTGATAGTTCCCTGCACTATTTTGTTCAGGAATTGGCGTTTGATATTGGTCTGGATTGGTAAAAATATAATCGTCTTGAATCCCTTGAGAAGCTTTTTCAGAAAAGTAGTTTTTATAGTACGTTCCGCTTCTTTGTGGTGTGTTTACGGTTTGCTGTGGCGCATCTTGCAATGGAACATCTCCGTATATGCCGTCTTGATAATACGACACCGATTGGTAACCACTACAACCAACAAAGAGTACGGCTAAAAAAATAACTAAAATTATGGGTGTATTTTTAAAACGATGTTGGTGGTAAATAGTTCTCATGGCACTAACGTTTAATTAACTTCAAATTTAAGTAGTTTTGCACTACAACTAACAAAAAACAAAAGTTGTGCCAAACTTATGGGGAAGCATTTAACAACGCAAAGTGAGGACTACTCAAAATGGTATAATGAACTTGTGGTAAAAGCCGATCTCGCGGAGAATTCTGCCGTTCGTGGGTGTATGGTCATCAAGCCGTATGGATTTGCTATATGGGAACGCATGCAAGCCATTTTAGATAAAAAATTTAAGGAAACAGGACATAGCAATGCCTACTTCCCCCTTTTTGTTCCTAAAAGTTTGTTTGAAGCCGAAGAACAAAATGCCGAGGGTTTTGCAAAAGAATGTGCTGTGGTAACACATTATCGATTAGAAAATGATCCCGATAAACCTGGAAAACTTCGCGTGGATCCAAAAGCAAAACTGGAAGAAGAACTTATTGTTAGACCTACAAGTGAGGCCATCATTTGGAACACCTACAGAAACTGGATTCAGTCCTATCGCGATTTACCTATTTTATTAAATCAATGGGCAAATGTGGTACGCTGGGAAATGCGCACACGTTTATTTTTACGAACTGCGGAATTTCTATGGCAAGAAGGACACACCGCTCATGCCACCGAAGCAGAAGCATTGGAAGAAACCAAACGCATGAATGGCGTTTACGCTGATTTTGTAGAACAGTATATGGCAATTCCCGTAATACAAGGAGTCAAATCTGCGTCAGAGCGTTTTGCAGGTGCCGTGGAAACGTATTGTATAGAGGCACTTATGCAAGACGGAAAAGCCCTACAGGCAGGAACCTCGCATTTTTTAGGACAAAATTTCGCCAAAGCTTTTGATGTAAAATTCGCTACTAAAGAAGGCGGATTGGAACATGTCTGGGCAACTTCATGGGGTGTTTCTACACGGCTGATGGGAGCGCTTATCATGACGCATAGCGACGACAACGGTTTGGTCTTACCTCCCGAATTAGCACCGCATCAAGTGGTGATAGTTCCTATTTATAAAGGTGATGAGCAACGCACCGCTATTGAGGCTGCCGTTGCACCTATTATTGAGGCACTTCGAAAGGCAGATATTCGTGTGCATTTTGATAACCGTGATACGCACAAACCAGGATTTAAGTTTAACGAATACGAGCTAAAGGGTGTGCCGTTGCGCATTGGCATTGGTCCACGAGATTTGGAAAATGGTACCGTAGAATTGGCACGTCGCGATACACTTTCAAAAAAGAGCGTTGCACAAGCTGATTTGGTTACTGAAATTCAATCAACACTTAAAGAAATCCAAGAAGCGTTATTTAATCGAGCCAAAGATTTTAGAGCGAATCATACCACAGAAGTAGACACATTTGACGTCTTTAAAGAAGTTTTGGAAACCAAAGGGGGCTTTATTTCTGCATTTTGGGACGGAACTGAAGCTACCGAGACAGCAATCAAGGAAGCAACAAAAGCTACCATTCGTTGTATTCCACTCGATAGAAAAGCGGAAACTGGTGCATGTGTATATTCTGGAAAACCTGCCCATCAGCGAGTTTTATTTGCAAAAGCATACTAATTAAAATATATGTTGCAAGTTTGTTAGGTATCGTATAAATTTGCACCTCGTTAAACCGGAAGGCCCGTTCGTCTATCGGCTAGGACGCCAGGTTTTCATCCTGGTAAGAGGGGTTCGATTCCCCTACGGGCTA